>JACCDN010710101.1_pt1 | contig 23435 bp, 27 predicted proteins | sample 7441691 | NCBI WGS metagenome assembly JACCDN01 (sample SAMN15323439, study PRJNA562643) | freshwater metagenome | isolation source: river surface water | place: USA:Blue River Watershed | collected 2017-08-16 | reverse complement strand
TCGCTTTTGCTCGTTATGTGTCCACCTTGCGCCACTTCGTTCGGCTCAGGTGGATTTGATAGATGAATTTTCCCTGTATTTTACTTTATTTTTATATCGAATGTCAGATTAAATCTAGATTAGTACATATAAAATATTATAATCCTAAATCGACTATTAATTTTACAAAATCACTATCAAGTGATCAAATGTCATTCTTATTAAATGCCAGTTTTTCGGGTAATTTTAATTATGGGTTATTTTCAGCATCTGCTAATTCATTTTTTGTATATGATAATATAAGTACTCGTAATAGATTAAGCTATAGTTATGCTCAAACTTTAACACTAGATGCTACTTATAAAATTCCTGGTATTGGCGCAGAAGAAGCGTTATCTAAAGGTGCACAAAAACTATTAACAATGGGTAACGATATATTTACTAGTGTTTGCGGTGATTCTTATGTTAGTAGTTCTCAAGTTGGTGCAGTATTAATGATTGCAGCAAATATAGAATTTTCTTCAGCAGCAAATAAAATAGCATATAGTACTTCTGCAAGTGCTAGTAAGAGTGGATTAGGTGAGATAGCTGCAGCATTTAAAGCTGAATTTAATTCAAGCACTAAAAATGCTACTCTTAATATAAACGCAATTCAACTAGGGGGAGATGCATCAAAGTTAGCAGAAATTTTTGGTCCTAAAGGACCTAATGGTTATTATATGATTAATTGTTCATCAGGTAATTTAGATGCTTGTGATAAAGCAATAGATGCAGTTATAGATTATGCAAGAGGTGATTTTCAAAGATCTATTGATATGACAAACCCTGAGACTCAAAAAAACTATTATACCTTTAATACCAATAGAACTACGTATAAACAGATTGGTGTATTTGCTTCATTGCCAGATTTAACTCCGGAAGCAAAAAAAGCTAAAGATTATTTAGTTAATCAAGTTCAAGCTGATAGGGAAATGTTAGCGTATTTAACACGTTACCAAAAACAACCGTTTTATAATAACTATAATTTTATTGATATAGGTTCAAGAGATGATATTGATAAAGCAATCAAAGACTATACTGTTATAACGGGTATGTATGCAAAGTATGATATTTTATACTCATGTTATGGTTCTGGCGCTAAAGTAAGTACTGAATGTGTTATAGCTGCAAATACTATAAAGGGAATGCGTAATAAATATCAGCAATCAATAAATGTCGGACGTGCAATTTCTACAACATATTTGATGCAGGATGGGGAGGTTGTATCTTTAAAACTGATACCTCAAAATACAAGTAATCTGATTGCTGATACATATAGTGCAGGGGGGTTTTTATTATATGATGTTAATGGTCAATTTGCGCACATTTTTTGTAGAGTAGATGGAACACCTGATAATTCTCTATCTCATTTATTTCCTGAGCTTTTAGGAAAGTTTTTTGTGTGTTATAATGCAGATGAATATAAGGGGTACCAAGGGCTTTATGGTAAAAGAGGTCCTAACGGCATGATTATGGGGTATACAAAAGATGGAGTAGAGATTGATTTCCCTCTAAATCCTCTAGGATATAACAGCTATATATCATTTTCTAATGATTCAGATTTTAAATACAATCCTATCTAATCTTTTAGTTAATACCAGTTCAAATTTGAGCTGGTATTTTATTATTTTTCTTTATTATTTAAATCATTTAAAAATTTTAGTCTAGCCTCAATTCTTTGCTCCATTCCTTGATTAGACGGGGTATAAAATTGTTGGGCTGTTAAATCATTAGGCCAATAATTTTCATTAGGAACATAGTGATTAGGAAAATCATGTGCATATTTATATTCTTTTCCGTAACCTAATTCATTCATTAATTGGGTAGGACTATTGCGTAAATGAATAGGTACTTCATGGGAACCATTTTTATTTACAAAATCTTTTACTTTATTAAAAGCAACGTATGTGCTGTTACTTTTTGGTGTAACAGCTAAATAAATTACGGCATTAGCAAGAGCTAATTCGCCCTCAGGAGAACCTAACCTTTCATAAGTTTGTATAGCATTGATTACCAAATTAGGGGCATTAATATCTGCTAAACCAATATCTTCCCAAGCAAATCGAAGTAATCTTCGACTAATATAAAGAGGATCAGCTCCACCATCTATCATACGCATGAACCAGTATAAGGCTGCATCTGGATTAGAACCGCGTAAAGATTTATGTAGGGCAGATATCTGGTTATAAAATTCATCTTGACCTTTATCAAATCTTTTTAATGAATTGGGAATTATTTGCTGTAATTTAGCTTTGTCAATAGTCTTTAGATCAAGATTAATGATAGTCTCAAGAATATTTAATAAACGCCTTGCATCTCCATCAGCCAAATCAATAATTAATTCTTTAGCTTCTTTATCTAAATTAAATTTAGCTTTGATTTTTATTAAAGATTTATCTACAAGTAGCGCCAAATCTTCTTTGGTTAAAGATTTTAAAACAAATACTTGCAACCTAGAAAGTAAGGCGTTATTTAATTCAAATGAAGGATTTTCAGTAGTGGCACCAATGATAATAATTTTTCCGTTTTCTAAATGATGTAAAAAAGCATCTTGTTGTGCTTTATTAAAGCGATGGATTTCATCAATAAAAATTACAACTTGCTTATTAAATAAACTGTTAGTTTTTTTAGTAGCGTATTCTAATGCTTCTTTTATCTCTTTTATACCGCTAAATACTGCAGATAATTTTATAAATTCACATTGCCAAGTATTAATTAAAATATTAGCAATAGTGGTTTTGCCAATTCCAGGAGGTCCCCATAAAATTATAGATTGAGGATTATTTGATTGAGCGAGGATTGTTAAAGGTTTATCATTACCTAATAAATGTCTTTGTCCAATAACATCATCTAATATTTTAGGTCTAAGCGTTTCAGCTAAAGGCTGGTACATTTTATTTTTTTCCGAGTGTTAAATCATAAAGTATAGCGCCTATAGGACCGCCCATCAATGGCCCTAAAATTGGCACTAACCATATATGTGAGCCGCCTGTTAAGCCATTATTAGAAAACCCTAGTATAGCTGTTAGTAAACGAGGGCTAAAATCACGGGCAGGATTCATAGCATAACCATGCATGCCGCCAAATGACATTCCTATACCTACAACTAATATAGCTACGGCAAATGGAGCCATCCATCCGGCTTTATCAAAAATAAAATGATCTACTATAGCTAAAATGCCAAATAGAAGAATTGCTGTGGCAATAATTTCTGATATTAAACTGGGAGTAAAGGAGTCAATAGCAGGAAAGGTAGAAAAAATATTAGCACTATGCGAAAGATTAGGGTCGTAGATTAAAAACTTTGCTTGATAAAAATAATAAACTAACGCAGCGCCTAAAAAAGCTCCAATCATTTGTGCTATTATAAAATAGAACATTTTATTTTTGGGAAATCGTTTGGTAATTACTAAAGATATAGTTACAGCAGGATTTAAATGAGCACCACTAATTCTGTTGCTTACCAAAATACCTAGAAAAACTCCAATTCCCCAAGCAAAAGTTATGTTAATATAGCCGCCTAAATTAAATAATGAATTCATAGCACAAACACCGTTGCCAAATAGCAAAATAAACATAGTACCAATTAGTTCTGCCATAAATTCTTTATAGTGAGTTTTTTTCATCAGTTTTCCTTATTTATTTTGCTTATGCCGTTCTAGACGTTTTTCATTTGGTGTCTTATTAAGTGGTCGGTATATTTCGATGCGGTCAGCATTTTTAAGTTTATATGATGTAGGATTAATTTTTTTACCAAATATGCCAACTGGCATGTTTAGAATATCAAATGTAGGAAATTCTTTTTGTATTGCTGATAAGGATATAGCTTCAGTAATACTTAACGAATCATCAATTTTAAATTTAATAATTTTTTGTTTTTCAAAGGTTGCAAATGCAACCTCAATTTCAATAATCATTTTTTATAAACTTTTAAGTATATTGTTTAGAAGCTTCTTTAATAAAACAATCAATGATTGATTTACTGATATAAGCAAAAACTGGACCAATTAATTTTTCTAGTAAAAAACCTTTAAATTCATATTTTAAAACAAATTCTATTTTGCAGCCTAAATTTCCTAAATTAAGAAAACTCCAATATCCAGAAAATGCTGTAAATGGACCGTCAATCAAATAAATATCTATTTTTGAGAATTTTGTGTAAATATTTTTGGTAGTAAACTGGGTTTTTATTTTTAAATACTCTATATAAATAGTACCTATAGCTTCGTTATTATTTTGGGTTTTTATTTCTGTAGCCACACACCATGGTAAATATTTAGGGTAATTTTTTATATCAGATACTAAGTTAAACATTTGTTCTGGCGAGTAGGGAACAATAGCCGTTTTTTTTATTTCAATCATAAAAATCTTTAATAAAAATTATATTTTATTATATTTCTATTTTACGACAAGAGACCATATAGTTAATGCTGGTATCGTTGCTAATATGTGCAGCTTTGGTTAATGGATTATAGCTTAACCCTTTAATATCAATTAATTCAAGATTATTTTGTATTAACATATTACGTAATTCAAACGGCTTTATAAACTTTTTATATTCATGTGTTCCGGCTGGTAAAAGTTTGAGTATATATTCAGCAGCTAATATTCCTAAAATATAACTTTTAAGGTTACGATTTAAAGTAGAAAAAAAGGCAAACCCTCCAGGTTTTAATAGTTTAGCACAGTTAGCAATTATTATATTTGGATTAGGAACATGTTCTAACATTTCCATACAGGTAAGAGCATCAAAATGATTAGGGTTATTATTAGCCATTTCTTCAATTGAAGTACACTGGTATTTAATTTCTAGATGGCTTTCATATAAATGGAGTTTAGCAATTTCAATCGCTTTGGCAGATAAATCAATTCCTGTAACATTAGCCCCATTTGTTTTTAAAAGTTCTGCAAATATGCCACCGCCACAGCCGACATCAATAAGGTTAGCATTTTTTAAGATAATGTTATCTTTTACAAACTGTAATCTAACAGGGTTTATATGATGTAGAGTTCTTAGTTCTCCCTGAGGATCCCACCATTCTTGAGATAAATTATTAAATTTATCTATTTCATTTTGATCAAAGGTTATCACAATTTATCCTGACTATTATCTGCATTGATGCGTCTATTAATTAAATTTAAAAAATCATCTCCAAATTTAGTCATTTTTGAGTTTAAACTAATTACATCTGCTGTAAATTTATTATAAAATATATATGCAGGGATTGCTACGAATAAACCAATAGCCGTTGCTACTAGTGCTTCGGCAATTCCTGGTGCAACTGTTGCAATAGTTGCTTGACCAGTATTACCTAAACCAATAAAAGCATGCATTATTCCCCATACAGTTCCTAGTAAACCAATATAGGGGCTTACTGAACCAAATGTTGCTAAAGTGGGCAGGCTTTGTTCGTAAATATCAATTTCAGCATCTATTGTTGAAGTAATGGAACGTTCTAAATTTTCTATAATAGTATTCTTATTGGTAATGCCTTGTTTATTGATTTTATTATATTCATTAATACCATTAAAAAATATAGCAGTGGTACAACGTTTATTTTTTCGCTTAAGAATTGAGGTATAAAGAGTGGAAATATTGCTTACATTTTGAAATTGTTTTAAGAAAGAATAAGTTTGATTTTTAGCAAGGCGTAAACTAATCCATTTACTGAATATAATACCCCATGAAATAATAGAGAAAAATAATAAAATGCCAATTACAATTTGTACAACCATGCTAGCATTTAAAATCAATTGCAAAATAGAAATTTCCTGTCCCATAATTTCCTCCATTAGGTTTTTAATTTATATGCATTTTACCTTTAATAAATTTAATTAATTTTGGCAGCAATATCATTTCGGTATTGCATACCAGAAAAATTAATTTGTGAGATTGCGTTGTATGCATTTTTTCTTGCTATATTAATATTTTCATTAGAACTAACAACACACAATACTCTTCCGCCATTAGTAAGTAATTTATTATCTTTAAATTTAGTTCCTGCATGAAATACTTTAATATTATTGATTTTATTTACATGTTCTAATCCCTCAATTATATCATTATTTCTTGGGTTATCAGGATAACCATATTCGCTAAGTACTACACCAATAGCAAATTCGTTTTTCCATTCAATTTTTATCTTGTTTAATTCACCCTTTAAACCTATATCAATCATTTCGCTAAAGTCATTTTTTAATCTATATAAGATAGGTTGAGTTTCAGGGTCACCAAGCCGGCAATTATATTCAAGTGTTTTTGGGTTGCCATTTTTGTCAATCATAAGTCCTGCATAGAGAAATCCAGTATATTCATGTCCTTCTTGCTTCATTCCATCAATTACTGGCTGAATTATTTTTTCTATTATTTCTGAATGTAAGGTGGGAGTAATTATTGGAGCAGGAGAATATGCACCCATTCCGCCAGTGTTGGGGCCTAAATCGTTATCAAGTAATCGTTTATGATCTTGAGATGTAGCTAGAGGTAAAATATTTTTACCATCAATCATTACTATAAAGCTTGCTTCAGTTCCTTCTAAGAACTCTTCTATTACAACTTTATTATTAGTTTCACCAAATTTATGTTCAATAAATATACTATCAATAAATTCTAATGCAGTATTTAACTCATAAGCAACAAGAACACCTTTTCCTGCAGCTAATCCATCAGCTTTTATTACTATAGGAAAACTTTGTGAATGTAAATAAGTTTTAGCTAGTTTTGCATTTGTAAAAACATGATAGTTTGCAGTAGGAATTTTATATTTAATCATGAAATTTTTAGCAAATACTTTAGAGCTTTCAAGTTGAGCACAATATTGAGATGGTCCCCAGATTTTTAATCCTTGTTTTTTAAATTGATCAACAATACCAATAGCAAGAGTAGCCTCTGGTCCTACTATAGTAAAAGCAATTGAATTATTTTTAGCAAAATCAATAAGATCATTAATCTTAGTTAGGTTTAAATTAACAGTTTTTTCTTCAAACATAGTTCCTGCATTACCAGGTGCTACAAATATTTTGCTTACTTTTTTGGATTGAGCTAATTTCCAAGAAATAGCATGTTCTCTACCACCGGAACCAATTAATAAAATTTGCACTTAAATTATCCTTATGTATTTGTTCCAATCATATTTTCTGGTTTTACCCATTCATCAAATTGTTTTGCTGTTAAATAATTAAGTGCGATTGCGGCTTCTTTTAATGTAGTATTGTCTTTATGTGCTTTTTTGGCTATTTCTGAAGCTTTATCATAGCCAATATGGGTATTTAAGGCAGTTACTAGCATTAAAGATTGGTCTAGTAGAAATTTTATCCGACCTTCATTAGGTTCTATTCCAGTAGCACAATATTTATCAAAACTTATTATGCCATCATTTAATAACCTAGCACTTTGTAAGAAATTATAAATAATCATTGGCTTAAAAACATTTAATTCAAAATTTCCCATAGAACCACCTATATTAATGGCAACATCACTACCTAATACTTGAGCACAAAGCATAGTCATGGCTTCACATTGAGTAGGATTTACTTTTCCTGGCATGATTGAACTTCCAGGCTCATTTTCAGGAATATTAATTTCACCAATCCCACATCTAGGTCCTGAACTTAACCAACGAATATCATTGGCAATTTTCATAAGGCTTACAGCCAAAGTTTTAAGAGCCCCATGAGCATTAACTAATGCATCATTAGCAGCTAGAGCTTCAAATTTATTTTTAGCAGATACAAACGGTATATGGGTTAAAGCTGCTATTTCTTTTGCTGCCATTTGCGCATATTTAGGATGGGTATTTAAGCCAGTGCCAACAGCTGTTCCACCTAAAGCTAATTCATATATATGAGATAAGGAGGCTTCTATATGTAATATACCTTGATGAAGTTGCATAACCCAGCCAGAAATTTCTTGCCCTAATGTTAATGGGGTTGCATCTTGTAAATGAGTTCTACCTATTTTAATTATGTGAGCAAAAAGTTTTGATTTTTTTTCTAAAGTATTTTTAAGATTTTTAATATTAGGTATTAAATGATTAATTAAATATTTAGCCGCAGCAATGCTCATAGCTGAAGGAAAGGTATCATTAGAAGATTGACTTTTATTAACATCATCATTAGGGTGAATTTTTTCATTAGTAAGAATTTGATTGGCACGATTAGCAATCACTTCGTTCAAATTCATATTAGTTTGAGTACCAGAACCAGTTTGCCACACACTTAGAGGAAATTCACTATCAAGTTTACCATCTATAATTTCTTCCGTAGCTTTTATAATTGCTTGTGCTTTGTTTTTATTTAACAGTCCAAGCTCTAAATTTACAGTTGCAGAAGCTTTTTTTACTATAGCTAAAGCGTTAATTAAATCCATAGGCATTTTTTCATTTGAAATTTTAAAATGTTCTAATGAACGTTGTGTTTGCGCACCCCATAAACAGTTTGCAGGCACCTCAATAGCACCAAAAGAGTCACGTTCTGTTCTAGTTTTCATTAAAATTCCTTAAGATAGTAATTGATTAATTTTTGCAGCACAGATAAAATCATTTTCTGATAATCCATTTAATTCATGTGTTGTAAATGTTATTTCACAATAGTTATAGCCTAATCGTACATCAGGATGATGGCATTCTTGTTCGCATATATAAGCTATGGCGTTAACAAAAAACATTGTTTGTTTAAAATTTTTAAATTCAATACGACGCCATATTGCACTATCACTATGTACTTTCTGCCAATTAGTAATTTGTTGCATATGTTTTTCAATTATTGAAATATCAAGAAGTTTTTTATCTGTAGAGCGAGTACAGTGCATATTTGCTAGTTGATCCATTAACAACTCCTATATTCTGAGTTTATATCATTTGATACATTAAGTTTATTTAAAAATCCAAGATTATGAGCTTCTTTAAATGCATCTACTAGTTTGCCATTAATCATATTATATAGTTCTTCGTAACTATTTATAACAAAATAAAATTTTTGCATTTCATCATAGCGATAAGAAGTTCTTAAGGCAGTTATTAAATCAAAAGGAATCCTTTTTGGAATATTACTTTCAAGGGCATATATGCTTTCAGATTTTGAAGATAATATACCAGCACCGTATATTCGTATTCCATCTGGGTCATTAATTAAACCAAATTCTACTGTAAACCAAAATAAACGGCCAAGCATTATTTGATTTTCTGGATCTAGAGTTAGACCAAATTTGCCCACTTCCCGTACAAATTCGGCAAAATTAGGTTCAGTCAGCATAGGACAGTGGCCGAATAATTCATGAAAAATATCTGGTTCGGGTAAGTAGTCAATATCTTCTCTACGCCTTATAAAACTTGCCGCAGGAAACTTTTTTTTAGATAATAACTCAAAAAAATAATTAAAATCTATTAAGGCTGGGACTGGTTCTACACTCCAGCCTGTAAATGTTTTTAATCTTTCAGAAACTTCAACAGGTTGGGGGATTAGTTTATCATTAAATTCCAACTTCTCTAAACCAATAATATAATCTTTACAGGCACGATTTTCAATTAGTTTGATTTGCCTATTATACAAGATACCCCAAATACTATTTTCTTCATTAGAGTAACTTATATAGCCGTTAGCATCTGGTAGATAAGCTTGATATCTTGAATTTGCCATTTTAATAACATTCTAAATTTAAAGGATAATAATTATACCTGAAAATTCCTTATTTTTGGTATGTTTTTTGATAAATCATATAGTTTTTATAATATTGAGGGAAAATAGTATTTTAAAAAATAAAATCTGATACTTAATCTAAGTATCAGCTTTTAATATTATATTGGCATATCCATATTTTAATTTAGTCTCCTGTATAAAGATTTACTTAATACCTAAATAAGCCAAAATAGATATTGGAAAATTATTCCGTTAAAATAATGTTTTATTTTAAAAAATTTGTACGAATTAAATTAAAATTTGGTACAATTTACTAATAATTTAAAATATAAAGATTTCTAAGGGATGGATATGTTTGTAGTGAATATCAGATATAAGGTGGAAATAGATAAAATTGATCAATTTGTGGTAGAACATAGAAAATGGTTAGATGAATTGTATAATGAAAACAAATTGCTTTGTTCAGGACCTAAAAATCCTCGAGATGGAGGTATAGTTATAGCATTAATAAAAGATTTACAAGAAGTAAAAGCATTATTTGCAAAAGATCCCTTTTATACAAATAAACTTGCAGATTATGAATTTATAGAATTTAACCCCAATAAATTTCACAAATTGGTGCGTGAATTAGCTTAATTTAAGGTAATATAAATATATATATGGAAATTAATATACATAATTCAACGGCAAATCAATTTACTAGATATTCTAATGTCTCAGTGATGATTAAGGAAAAAGAGTATAATGATAATATAATAGTTACTAATGATAATATTTTACCTTTACAGGTAAATAATATAAGAGATATGAAATTTGAAGATTTATTAACAATTATTGAACAGAAACCAGATTTGATAATCTTTGGTTCAGGGAGTAAAATTGTATTTCCCGATTTGAAAATTTTACAAAAGTTAAATAATCTAAGTATTGGAACAGAAATTATGACAATTCAGGCATTATGTCGCACATTTAATTTTTTAGTTAGTGAAAATCGTAAAATAGCTTGTTTTTTATTTTTTAAGGATTAGATAGGAGCTAATTTTAGCTCCTATCTTTATGAAGAATGATTACGCAAAAAATCAATTAATAAGTAAAAAGGACGTCCAGTAGCTCCCGATGCTTCTCCATTAGAAAAAGAACCATTCCAAGCGGTGCCGGCAATATCTAAATGAGCCCATTTGTAATCGACAAATTTAGATAAAAAACATGCTGCAGTTGCGCTACCACCTTTGCCACCCCATCCACCAATATTACTAATATCAGCGGTGTTTCCTTTTAACTGTTCGTGATATTCTTCAAATAATGGCATTTGCCATACTTTATCATTAGTCTGATTAGCTGAAGCTATAAGGGCTGATGCTAAGTTGTCATCGTTTGAATATAAACCGCTAGCTACATTACCTAGAGCAATAACACAAGCACCTGTTAATGTTGCTATATCAATAACTAGTTGGGGATCATATTTTTTCACATAAGTTAATGCATCGCATAATATTAAGCGACCTTCAGCGTCGGTATTGGCTACTTCAACAGTTTGCCCTGACATAGTTTTTATTACATCACCGGGTTTTACAGCACTACCTGAGGGCATATTTTCGCAAGTGGGTACTACAGCAATTAGGTTAATTGGTAAATTTAATTTAGCAGCTGTTAAAAATGTAGCCATTACTGTAGCTGCACCGCACATATCAAATTTCATTTCGTCCATATTTGCGCTTGGTTTTATTGATATGCCACCAGAATCAAAAGTAATACCTTTGCCCACTAAAATTATAGGTTTTTGTTTATCTTTTGCTCCTCTATATTTCATTTTAATAAATTTGGGTTCTTCTAATGAACCTTTAGCAACTGCTAAAAAAGTATTCATATTTAATTTTTCTATATCTTTTTTATCTAAAATTTCAATGGAAATTTTTTTAGAAGCTTTGCTAAAAGATTTAGCAGTTTCTGCTAAAAATGATGGAGTTGCAATGTTAGCAGGATTATTGGCAAGATTTTTTAATAAAAATACGCCTTCAAGTAAAAATATAGAGTTTTCTAATGATTTATTTGCATCTATTTTAGTTACAAAATTTATATGCTTAATTGATAACGATTTTTTTGTTGATTTACATTCGTCAAAATAGTACATTCCATTTAGTAAATTTAATATAGTTTGTTCTATATAATTTTCGGTGTTAAAGTTTAAAAGTTTAGCAATTTGTTCTTCAAGAATAATATCAACGCTTATGATTTTTTTATTTTTACTAAAATATGAAGCTAATATTTTGAGAGCTTTAATATAACTAGATAGTTTAAAGTTTTCTTTTTCTCCTAGACTTAATACTAAAAGATTTTCATTTTTTTTGGCAGGGCAAATTGAGCCAATTTCACTTAAATCATTATATTTACCTATAGCTGTTTTAGTAAAATGTTTGCTGCCATTAGGAAGTATTTTTTCATTAAAAGAAAAAATAATTTGTATATCATTTTTTAAATCTGATATATTAGTAATTTCTATTGTTGAATGTTGCAGTTTAAATTTCATTTTCTTAGTTTATACCCAAAAATATTAATATAGTAAAATAAATAGTAAGAAGTGATAAAATAACGTATTGCAATAAAAGCCTTACAGATTTAAAATCTTGTAAGAATACAATAAGATTTTAACGAAATTATAGCATCAAAATATGTTAGTAAAAAAAGTTTTTTACTCAGAATTAGTAAATACCGCAACAAAAATTTTTATAGTATTGGTATTTATTCTTCCACTAACAGAACTTTTTCATTTATTAGATAGAGCTGTATCAGGAAATATTCCTAGAAATGCTTTATTAGCCCTGATGACCTATGGAACAATAGCCAGTTTTCCCATGATTTTTACTATAGCTTGCTTTTTTTCTATAGTATTTACAATTAACCGTTATTGTAAAGATCATGAGTTTGCTATATGGCAGTCTTCAGGTTTATCGCCATTTTATTGGTTAAAGCAAACAATTTATTTTATAGTACCAATGACATTAATTTGTGCATTATGTTCAATGTTTGTTACACCTTGGGCATCACAGAAAAAAAATGATTATGAAAATTTTTTTGTTAAACAACAAGCTTTATCTTTTATTGCTCCAGGGGTTTTTAAAGAAAATGATGGGCAAGTATATTATATTGAAAATTTTTCGCTTTCATCAAAATTTGCTCAAAAAGTTTTTATTCAATATCCATATAATAATATTATTTATAATCTTTCTGCTAAAGAAGGTAGGGTAGATGATGATAATGGATTAATTAGTATCATTTTAAAAAATGGTTATAGATATGAGTTAAATAATTTAAATGAAAATAATACTGTTTTAAGTTTTAAGGAATTTAGAGTAAGTATTAAAAATCAATATAAGCCTTTATCAGAAAATGCCTTTAATCCACCAACTTCTTCAATAGAACAGTTAATCAAAGAAAAAAGCAATAATGCTAAATCTGAGCTATCGTGGCGTATTTCAATTCCAATAATGATGTTTATTATGGCATTTCTTTGTGTGCCTATTAGTATTCAAACAGGTAGGGTGCAAAATAATTTAGTTTTTATTTTACCTCCGGTAATATATAGCGTATATAATAATTGTATTCTTACTTTAAATAGTTATATTGGACGTGGTAAATTATTTGGTGGATTATATTTTGTATTTTTAATTCATATAATTATTTTAAGTCTGGCTTTATTTTTAACTTACCTAAAATCCTTGCCGAAAGGTTATTTTTGGACGAAAAATAAATGAAATTAATTAGTGCCTATATTTTTAAAAAAGCTGCATTTAATACATTTATTACATTATTAATTCTAATTTCTTTTTTTTTATTTTTTAATATTATTGAAACTGCTGGTGATATAGGTAAAGGTCAATTTGATGTATTATCTTTATTAATTTTTGTTATAGCAACTATCCCTAATTATATTTATTTATTTATTCCTTTAGCGGTTTTAATTGGTGTAATGTTAACTATGCTTAGTTTGGTTAATTACTCTGAATATGCAATCATGCGCACTTCGGGGGTTTCTTTAAAAAAAATTGCTAAAATTTTATTTTGTTTTGGTTTTATGTTTAGCATTATAACTTTTTTTATTGGTGAGATTTTAGCTCCTGAAGCAAATCATTTTGCCCAAATATATAAAAAAAATAAAACAAAAGAAATTATTTCTAATCAATTAAATTCTGGTATTTGGAATAAAGATGGTGAAAATAGTTTTGTAAATATAAAGCAAGTTATGCCAGATAATACTCTTTTAGGGGTTAATATATTTAGTTATAATTCTGATTCTAAATTACAATATAGTTTAAATGCAGATATAGGACAATTCGATTACAAGAAAAATATTTGGAATTTAGAAAATGTCACTATAAAAGATTTTACTGGGCAAAATATAAAAATTCAAAAAATACCGCTTTATAACTGGAAAACTTCAATAGAGCCAAGCTATTTTAGCGTATTGATTATAACTCCAGAAGAAATGTCAGCTTTTTCATTAATCCAATATATCCATCATATGGAAATAAATAATCAATCTACGCAAAGATATCAAGTTGCTTTATGGAATAAATTATTATATCCAATTGCATGTATTTCTATGGCTTTAATTGCGCTAGCTTTTATTCCTAATAATAAGCGGAATATTAATTTAGGAAGTAAGTTATTTATAGGAATAATAATTGGAGTTTCATATTTTTTTACATTAAAGTTAATTGGATTTATGGCTTTACTATTTAACTGGAATGCTATATTTGCATCAGTTAGTCCAACACTTATTTTATTTACTATTGGTTGGTATTTTGTTTTTCGAAATGATTAAAGTTAAAAAGTTATTTCTTTTTCCGATTCAAGGGAATTTTGTTTATTAGTTGCTTTAGAATATGCTAAAGATGTTTTAATTAAAATACTATCAAAAATAAATTGATTTTTTGCAAAATCTTTAAGTATATTAGAACTGATATTACGTAAAATATGATAAGCTGGCTGTTCATTAACAAATAAAACTATAAGATTTTTTTCTGCATCAAATGCGCCAATATGGCAGCAATTATTTAAGTTAGTAGGAATAATTTGTTTTAAAATAACATTTAATTGCTCAAGTAATTCAAAGTTTGATTTTAATTTATTGAATTTATTGGATTTTTGGTATATATTTTCTACTGTAAAATATCCTTTTAGTTTTTTTCCCATATAATAACCCTTTATTAGTTATTTTTAGTACACTCTAGTAATATCCACCCATCTTTAGAATTTATTTCATTAACATTAAACCATTGTGAATATATTCTGCTTAATTCCTCGCTTTGGGTATCCAATATTCCTGATAATAAAAGTATTTTACTAGTAAGGTCTGCTAATATGGGTGCCAAAATTCTTAAAGGATTAGCTAAAATGTTAGCAATAACTATATCATATTTAATTTTGTTAGGCAATTTTTTAGGAAGCTTAAACTCAATATTTACATCATTAATTTTAGCATTGCTATTACTAGCTAATATTGCTTGCTCATCTATATCTACACCAGTGACTTTTTTAGCTCCTAGTTTTTTGGCACTAATAGCTAAAATTCCTGAACCGCAACCATAATCTAAAACAGTAGATGCGGGTAATTTATCTACATTAAATGATAACCATTCTAAACACATAAAAGTGGTAGGGTGAGAACCAGTACCGAAAGCAAGACCGGGGTCTAAAATAATAGAGGTAGCATTTAAATTAGGTGAAAGATGCCAAGAAGGAACAATATAGAAATTATCAGTTATTTTGATTGGGTTAAATTGGTCTTGAGTAAGTTTTACCCAATTTTGATTGTTTATTAATTCAGTAGTATAGTTAAAATCGTTTCCCAATAAATGTTTTGCTTTTATTATTATGGATTCAATATCAACTTCATTATTAAATAAAATAATTACTTTACTATTTTCCCATAAATTAGAGTTATCTAATTCTGGTTCGGTAAAAATTTCTTGTTCTAAATCTGTTCCTTCAAATTGATCTTCAATGCTTACAGATAAAGCATTTAATTCTAAAAAAATATCAGATAATTTATCAGCTTGTTGCCAATTGGTATTAATAATTAATTGCTTAAAGCTCATAGGTTTATTTTTTTTTAAGATATTGCTCAAGATAATGAATAGATTGGGCACCTTCAATAAAACCACGCTCATTTAAAATTTCTAAATGCAAAGGTATATTGGTTTTTATACCTGTAAAAGTTGTCTCAAGTAAAGCACCTTTCATCTTATTAATAGCTTCCAATCTATTTTCGCTATGAACAATAATTTTAGCAATCATAGAATCATAATAAGGGGGGACAATGTAACCAGCATAAACATGAGAATCAATTCTAGTTCCATTCCCACCGGAGAAATGACACTGCTCAATTTTTCCTGGAGAAGGAACAAAGCTAAAAGGATCTTCTGCATTAATTCTACATTGAATAGAATGACCTTTTAGGTTTATATCAGATTGTTTATAACGTAATTTTTCACCACTTGCAATATGAAATTGTTCTTTAACTAAGTCAATACCAGTTATCATTTCTGTAATTGTATGTTCAACTTGAATTCTTGTATTCATTTCAATAAAATAAAATTGACCATTTTCGTACAAAAATTCAAAAGTACCTGCTCCGCGATACTTAATATTTTTACAAGCTTTAACACAAATATTACCAATTTCTTTACGAATTTTTTCAGTTATACCTATAGCAGGAGCCTCTTCAATAACTTTTTGATGGCGCCTTTGCATGGAACAATCACGCTCTCCTAGATGAACTACATTCCCATACTCATCAGCTAAAACTTGAATTTCTATATGTCTTGGCTTAACTAAATACTTTTCCATATATACTGCAGGATTTCCAAATCCAGCTTGTGCTTCATTTCTAGTAATATCAAGCGCATTTATCAATTCAGATTCGTGATGTACAACTCGCATGCCACGACCACCTCCACCTGAAACTGCCTTTATAATTACGGGATAACCAATTTTTTTAGCAATTTTAATAACATCTTTATGTGCAAGAGGTAATTCACCATCAGAACCAGCAACAACAGGAACTCCAGCTTTAATCATTGCTTCTTTTGCTTTAACTTTATCTCCCATTATAGCAATTGCTTCTGGTCTTGGGCCTATAAAAGTAAAACCACTTCCTTCAACTCGTTTTGCAAATTCTGCATTTTCTGATAAGAATCCATATCCTGGGTGTATAGCTTGAGCATTTGTAATTTCTGCAGCAGAAATTATAGATGGAATATTTAAATAACTTTGTGCTGATTTTGCAGGACCAATACACACCGCTTCATCTGCCAATTTTACATATTTTGCATCTTTATCTGCTTCAGAATAAATTACTACCGATTTTATGCCAAGCTCTCTACAAGCTCGTTGAACCCTTAAAGCAATCTCTCCACGGTTTGCAATTAGTATTTTTTCAAACATAATATTATTACTCTATAACAAATAATGGTTGATTATATTCAACAGGGGCACCATCTTTTACAAGTATTTCAGTAATTACACCTGATTTATCAGATTCAATTTGATTCATTAGTTTCATTGCTTCAATAATACATACAACCTGTCCTACTTTAACTTCTTTTCCTATCTCTACAAATGGAGTAGCTGTTGGTGATGAAGCAGTATAGAATGTTCCGACCATTGGGGATTTAATGTAATTGACTTCTTTAGAAATTTCAACGCTTTTATTTGCAAGAATTTCATTTTCTGGTTGATGATGAGGTTGTGCTACGTGAGAATATTGTTGTTGCAAAACAGGTTGATATTGAACAGAATGACTTTGTGTTCCTACAGTAGATATTTTGAGTTTTTCTTCTCCTTCAGTTATCTCTAATTCAGCTATACCAGATTCTTTTACTAGATCTAAAATGGCTTTAATTTTTTTTAAGTCCATAGTTACTCCTTATTGTTTAATAAATATTCAATGGCATAATTTAAAGCAGCTTCGTAACCTTTTGCACCTAACCCAGAAATTACAGCGATTGCAATATCCGAAAAATAGGATACATGCCTAAAAGGTTCCCTACTATAAATATTTGTTGTATGTACTTCAATAAATGGTTTTTTTATTATCAATAGTGCATCGCGCCATGCTATACTACTGTGAGTAAAGCCTGCTGGATTAATAATAATAAAATTATGATCTATGATATTTTGGGTTTTATTAATTAATTCGCTTTCACTATTGCTTTGAAAGAATTCAATATTAATATTAGATTTTTGGGCGATTTGAAATAAATTATCATTAATTTGTTCTAAAGTTGTATGCCCATAGATAGAGGGCTCTCTTTTTCCCAACATGTTCATGTTAGGGCCATTTAAAATTAATATTTTTTTCATGCTTACTTATAATAATTTAATCATATAAAGGGTGTAAATAAGTTAATAAATTATGCATTTTGATTAATTTGATTTTTAAACTTCGCACAATCAACTACAAGTAATTTATTATCAGCTGCAAATTGCATAATAAAATTGAAAATGTCTGGGCTAACTTCCTGAAGCTGTTTTTTTATAGCTACACAATTCATTTCTTGATATACCATCGGTCTTAAAAAAGGCGAGTATGACACTTTTTGATTTTCAAAAACTGCTAACATCCCACATAATCTATCAACCCAATCGCTAGGCCTAAATTTTACGCCATCAGTGGTTAATCCTTCTATAATTAATTCATCAAGATAACAAATTTCGTTATCAATCGTTAAATCTTTTTCCATTCCTTTATATTCTTTTCTTATTTAAGCTTTGTCGTTATTATTTTATTATGGTATTTATATTATTTTAGGATTTAGTTCTAAGGAAAGATTATAACACATTTTAGAATTGTTCTGTTGCCATTGAAATTAATCACTACTATTTATAATCCAATAGTAGTGATTAATTTTTAATATTACATTGAATCTTTAGGAGAACATTGATTATTGTCACAGTTCATCATAGACATGCATTTAAAGCCACCAACTAATAAAATTACTCCTGCAATTCCTACTAATATGTAGATTATGCGAGCCATTGAACTCATTGCTCCAAATAACATTGCTACTAAATCAATGTTAAAAGCTCCGACTAATCCCCAGTTAATAGCGCCTATTGCTGACAATAAAAGCACAATTATAGAAATTATTTTTTTCATTATAAACTCCTTAAAAATAACATAAGCGAATTTTGTTAATTTACATAATTTACATTAGCAATGATGATTCTACTATATAATAGTGCAATCAGGGTAAATTTTTTACTCTTAATTTTAAAAATAAATGACTTTATTGCTTATTTTACTAAGAGCATAGGATCATTTTTAATAAATTTGACTTGATAATGAGTCATGTTTTAAGATAACGCCTTAGTATTATGTTTTTAATAAAGAAACGTATTCGTATTGTTTTTAGAAAGGTATTAAATATGGAAAATGTAGAGGCACGAGTTAAAAAGGTTATTGCAGAAAAGTTGGGTATAGAAGAGTCTACCATTAAAACTGATGCATCTTTTGTAGAAGATTTAGGTGCAGATTCCTTAGATACCGTTGAATTAGTTATGGCATTAGAAGAGGAATTTAATTGTCAAATCCCTGATGAAGATGCTGAAAAAATAACTAATGTTAAACAAGCAATTGACTATATTGAAGCACATAGCTAATAAAAAGGTGTAAAATCTTACACCTTTTTATTTTACATGAAAGTTATTATTGCGAGGTTTTGATGAAAATAGAAATTAAAGTTCCACAGTTTCCTGAGTCTATAAGTGAAGCTACTTTATTAAAATGGAATAAAAAAGTTGGAGATTTTATTAATCGAGACGAAAATTTAATAGACATAGAAACTGACAAAGTAGTATTAGAGTTACCGTCTCCAGAAAATGGTGCCTTAGTTGAGATTATAGGAAAAACTGGTGATATAGTAAAAAGCGGGCAAGTAATTGCATATTTAGACACTGATGTAAAAGCACCAAATAAAGATTCTAGTGAAAAAAATAATTCCAAAAATGAAATAATAGAAAAATCTTTAGAAAATAGTACAAAAAATATATCTATTCAAACGCCAAAAGTGGAAGAAAATAAAGTAGCAATTATGCCAGCAGCATCTAAAATTGCCGCAGATAATAATGTTGATATAAATAAGATTTCAGGAACTGGGCGCGGAGAGAGAATTCTTAAAGAAGATGTATTAGGGGTAATTGAAAATAAAAATAGTTCTTCTCGTTTAGAAGAGCGTGTACCTATGACTAGATTACGTAAAAGAGTAGCAGAAAGATTATTAGAAAGTCAGCAAAATAATGCAATATTAACCACATTTAATGAAGTTAATATGAAACCAATAATGGATTTACGCATTAAATATAAAGAAAAATTTGAAAAAAAATATAATGTTAAATTAGGGTTTATGTCGTTTTTTGTTAAAGCTGTAATTTATGCTTTAAAAGAATTCCCTGTTATTAATGCTTCAATTGATGGTGATGAAATTGTATATCATGCATATTTTGATATTGGCATTGCTGTTAGTAGTCCAAGAGGTTTAGTAGTACCAATTCTAAGGAATGCTGAGAGTTTAACTATTGCAGAAATTGAAAAATCAATTTCTGATTTTGGCAAAAAAGCTAAAGATGGAAAAATAGAAATTGAAGAAATAACTGGGGGAACTTTTTCTATAACTAATGGTGGAACATTTGGTTCTATGATGAGTACACCTATTATTAATCCGCCACAATCAGCTATTTTAGGAATGCATGCAATTAAAGAACGAGCAGTAGTAGAAAATGGAGAAATTGTAATTAGACCAATGATGTATTTAGCAATGTCATATGATCATAGATTAATTGATGGTCGCGAGGCAGTATCTGCATTAGTGCTAATGAAAGAAGCTCTTGAAGATCCTACCAGATTGTTATTAGAGGTTTAAAAGAAATATGGATTTTGAGGTATTAGTTATTGGTGGGGGTCCTGGCGGTTATGTCGCAGCTATTAGAGCGGCTCAGTTAGGTTTTAAAACAGCATGTATTGATAGTTATGAGCGTAAGGGAAAATATTCATTAGGCGGAACTTGTTTGAATGTAGGTTGTGTTCCTTCTAAAGCATTATTGCAGTCTTCTGAAAATTATGCTGAACTCCTTCATAGTTTTAAAGATCACGGAATTTCTTGTGATAATCCCAAAATTGATGTAAAAAAAATGATTGAAAGGAAAGAATCAATTGTTAGTAAAAATGCTAATGGTATTTCATTTTTATTTAAAAAAAATAAAATTACTGAATTACATGGGATAGCTAGCTTAACTAAAGAAAAGGACGGTAAATGGATTATAAAAATTAATGATAAAGGTAATATTCAAGAAGTATCTGCTTTAAATGTTATTTTAGCTACGGGGTCTAGCCCTAGGAATTTACCTCAAATCAAAATAGATAATAAAAGTATTCTGGATAATGAAGGTGCACTTGATTTAGTTAGTGCTCCTAAAGAACTTTGTATTATAGGTGCAGGAGTAATTGGTTTAGAATTAGGAAGTGTATGGCAAAGATTAGGTAGTATAGTAAAAGTTTTAGAAGTATCTGATAAATTTTTACCATCTGCAGATGAACAAATTGCAAAAGAATTATATAAAAATTTAACAAAGCAGGGTATTAGTATTAAAAACAATATAAAAATTGAAAATATTGTTAATAAAGATACAAAAGTTAATATTAAATATTTTGAAGATGGTAAAAATTATGAATTAATTTGTGATAAATTAATAATTGCTATTGGTAGAGTTCCTAATACTGCAACTTTAAATGCAGAGGAAGTTGGGCTTAAACTGGATGAAAAGGGATTTATAGAAGTTGATAATGAATGTAGGACAAATCTTAAGAATATTTGGGCTGTAGGGGATTGTGTGCGTGGGCCAATGTTGGCACATAAAGCGTCTGAAGAAGGGATTATTGTAGCTGAACGAATTGCTGGGCAAAAACCTCATTTTGATTTTAATACTATACCTTGGGTTATTTATACTAATCCTGAGATTGCTTGGGTAGGTAAAACTGAAAAACAATTGCAAGATGAAGGAATTTTATATAAAAAAGGTATAGCAAATTTTATTGCTAATGGTCGTGCATTAGGGCTTGGTAATAACGTGGGTTTCGTAAAAATTTTAGCAGATAAAAATACTGACCGCATTTTAGGCGTTCATATGGTAGGACCGTATGTTTCAGAATTAATTAGTGAAGCAGTAGTAGCTATGGAATTTATGGCAAGTAGTGAAGATTTAGCGCGTATTATTCATGCACATCCTACTTTATCAGAGGTAATACATGAAGCTGCGCTTTCTTGTGATGAGAGGCAGCTTCATGGTTAAAAAGAGCTTCAAATTAAAAAAAACTTAATTTTCTCTCTATTGGCTTATCGCTATTAAAACTCTGGTCGCTAGAATTAAGGTGTGGAGAATAAATCTCAGGGAATCCTTTTAAAGTTTTCTTACAGAATTCTTTTTTTAGGGTTTGTTCTAGTAAAGAATTATAAGATTTTTGCTTTTCTATTGACTTAGCGTGGGTACTATTGCTTTTAGAAATTATAAGAAACTTATTCATTAGTTCCTTAATTTTGTCTTCTATCAAGTTATCATTATTTTTCATTAATTCAATAGATTTATGAAATGTTTCAGACTTAGGTTTATCAGCTTTTCTTTTAAAAACTCTAGATTTGATTTTTTTCTCTTGTTCATTAATAATATTTTCTATTAAATTATCATTAACTTTATAATAACTTTCTATTAATTCAATAGATTTATAAAGCATTTTATTGTTTGCTTCATTAATTTCATTGGTTCTTTGCTTTATATTTTCAAATTTTTCCTTAAGTAAAGGATAATTATCTAAATTAAGGTTAAGTTTAGTTATATTTAATAAGTTATATTGTATTGTTGTTGATTCTTTAATAATAAATTCTTTGATAGCTTTGTTATTGGGCATCTTTCCTAATTTAAGATGTATGTTATCTAAAAGTATTTTTGCTGTTTTTCCTTTTGGTTTAATATTTTGGATTTCCAAATTTATTTCCAATAATTTTTGATCTGTTAAAAGGACATTTATGCGATTACAAATATCTTGTAAGTGAATTTCTTCAAGCTTAGATTGAATGTTTTCTAAATATTTTTGTGCATTAACACCTCTATTGCTATTTAAAAAATGTTTAAAATGTTCATCTTTAAGAATATTTTCAATTTCTACAGTTGTTTCAGATAATTGCTCATTTGTTAAAAGTTGGTTCTTATTTGTAATTTGTTCTAATTGGCTAAATGTATGTTTTAGAATAGTTTCTAAATTATTTTCTGTTATTGAATTATAGCCAAAATATTGCCAAAATTTATTAGTAGCTGATTTTAATTTTTGTGTAAAATAGTATGTATCTTCTTTTAATTCATTATTTTTATCTATTTCTAAGCAAGTTTTTGTATTAGAGAACCTTATATTGCGACTGTTTATTAAAGAATTATTATTTATTGGCATTTTTATATTCCTTGGAAAATTTTAAATTATATACTTATTTTTTAACATAGGTTAATATTTTTTATATTATTTTATATTCCTTACTACAAAATTATTATTAAATTAAGCTAAATTTTACTTTTATATGATATATAAATGTAAGTAACAAATTTATCACTTTTTATAAGGATTATTAAATTAAAATAAAATAAGCTTAAAAATTAGTATTAAAAGCTATAAAAGTCAAGAGTTTATAAAGGTGTTTATTAAATAGAAAAAGAGTGTAATAGTAAAATTTACCTAT
>JACCDN010987791.1_pt1 | contig 23456 bp, 19 predicted proteins | sample 7441691 | NCBI WGS metagenome assembly JACCDN01 (sample SAMN15323439, study PRJNA562643) | freshwater metagenome | isolation source: river surface water | place: USA:Blue River Watershed | collected 2017-08-16 | reverse complement strand
CCTTGGCAGAAGCGCTTGGGACTAATAAAAAGCTTTCTTCTTTGGATTTACCCAATAACAAAATCGGAGACGAAGGAACACAAGCCTTGGCAGAAGCGCTTGGGACTAATAAAAAGCTTTCTTCCTTGGATTTATGTTATAACAAAATCAGTAGCAAAGGGGCACAAGCATTGGAAGAATTAATAAAACACAATCACCATTTGCATTATTTATATATAGATTCATCTGGAGGTCTGAAGATAAAAATGGACCCAACCAATTACACGATACTTAAGACTGACTGTTGGAACACAAGAAATCTTGAGCTATATAACGAAGCAGTAAAGTTTTTTAAGTCGATTGTAAAACTAGATAGTTTAGCAAAACAAATACCGCTCTATAACCTCAAATGGTTTAAATGGTATCAAGTCTGTGACCAACAAAAGTTTAAAGACAAGATGCTAAAATCAGATCAATCAATCGATTTTATAGATGATTTGATCCAAAAGGAATTTTGTCTTATCAACGGCATCAGCAAAACATATTCTTTCAAGATGTCACGAGATGTTTTTATAAAACTTGTGCTACCCTACCTTGACAAGGAAAGTTTATGGATACAACAAAGCAGTACTAAAATTAGTAAAACTGCGTCAAAAGAATATTGGGGTAAGACATTATCTTTAAAACTTAAGGATATAGAAGAGGCTTTAGGCGATTTTACGCCGTGGCGTCATGTTAAACTAGGTTCTGATTCATCAAGTAGCAGTAGCAGCAGTAGCAGCAGTAGCGGCGGTACTAGTGATTTTAGTAGTAGTGTTAGCAGCGGTAGTTCTAGCATTAGCGATAGCACTAGTTCATATAGCTTTGATAGTACTGGCACTATTGGTTCAGATAGTGATCTGTTTGGTTGATATTAAGATATATCCTTGACCATTGATTCAAGGATATATTCCTTATCGGAATTAACGATTTACTTCTTTTCCCTCTGTGATTGAAAGAACCCAGTTTATGACCTCTGATTCATCTCTAATGTTTCCATTAAATATTTCTGAAGGCACTAAAGATTGACCAGCATTTTTGTTAGGATAGACTCTAATTTCTGTTGGATAGAAAAAGTCAAAATTTCCGCTAGGTGATCTAGCATTTTTGGCATAAGAGCTATTGCTTTGTATAACAGTTGGCATACCTATATGTGTAACATTTGGAATCTGCATTAACTGATTTGCAAATGACCAGCAAGTGCTGCGGCAAAAATGGTCTGTAAAGACAAATATTTTGGCTTTAAATGGTGCACTATCGTGGTTTGAGTATAAATTAAGGTCTTCACTATAAATCGTCCATTTTTTTTCAAAAAAATCACTGCCACTCTGTAAAGCAGCTGCAAATTTTTTTATTTCTGCAGCATTAGCTGTTTTTTTGAAATCCAAAAAATTCTGCTTACTAACTCTAACTTTTTTTATCCAAGTAGAGTTAAATTCATGATTTTTACCAAGATGCCTAATATAATCATCTCCCCACAAATTACGAATAATAGGTCTAGCCCATACAGATCCGCCGCCCCTATTGCCTCTTAAGTCAAATATTATATAATCTTCTTTCGCAAGTTCTTTAAGTTTTGTAAGCATGCCAGTATAAGAAATTGCTTCTTCTCTAGTTAAGTAAAAACTAGGTATAGTTATCCACACTCCTTGTGATAGCATTTCCACTTTGAAATGCTGATCAGGATCTGGTTGTTTAATGCTTCGGCTAACAGCCAATGCCGCTGGTGAGAGTTCAGTATATTTCAGATTTATTTTATGCTCTGTTTTCTCGTCAATAAAAGTTGCATTTAAAGGAGTTGGAACATAATGATTACCGTTAACAATAAAGCTAAAGATACTAGCTACTTTTTGTGAAAACTCAGAATCATCATTGGAATAAAATGGTAGGATATATTTTTCAAAATAATCATCTATTGCTACATCGTTAATGTGCGTAATATGATTACCAACGCTCATTTTATTTAAATAAGAAATATTAGGATCTTTATATATTACCACATGGCGATCACCATATTTTGCTGTTAAAAACCCTGGATATTTTTCAGGAGGAAACGGCATGTACCCTCTTAAACTCATATAAGGATTGCCAAATCCATTAATATAAAACTTAACTGCATAATAGCAGTCATCAGGGTCTTCTATGCCTTCTATCAACTCTAGCGTATATTGATAACCTTTTTCAAACCATTTTCTAAATGCTTGGTCATCTGGATCTTTAAACGGCGCTGAATTTTCTTCTATGTTTTTCCTTAAGAAGGTTAAATCTTCTAGACATTGTTGTTTATAATGCGCCTTGTCTTCCTTTGCTATTTTTTTTTCTTCAGCTGCAACAGCAGCATTCATACTGCATATACCCAACGAAAAAATAAGCAAAATTTGACAAAGTTTCATAGAATTTTTGATTGATTTATAGATTATTTTTTAGAATTCTCAAAACCCTTTTAAGTTTAAAAGGAAAAATAGTTCAATTTTGAGGCATTAATTTAAAATCGATCCCCCTGGGAGCGTATACGAATAGGTGACCACAGACGAATCTTGCAAAATTGATGCCCCAAAATTGGGCTAATAAAACTATATATTTTTTGCTTTTAAAGTCTCCAAAGACACAAGAAGGAAGTTAGTTGGCCTTCCTTCTTGTAAAATAAAGCTTAACTTGTTGGACAAGTTGAATTACTTGAATCACCACTTAGGAAAGCTACAAGTTTAGGAGCGCTGAATATAATACCAACACCAGCAGCGGTAGCAGCTGCAATACCCCAGTTTAATTTACCTAAGAAAAGACCAACACCAACAGCAAAAATTGCTATTGTTGCGATACCTCTAGCTATACCACCTGAAAGATTAGCTACCAAACGACATAAAGTTGCGCCAACAACATCATTGGCAGTACCAGTTGCAAAAGCAGCATCACAAGATACTATAATTATGCTAATTGCAGATAAAACTAGAAATAAACGCCACACCAAGTCACGGCTAAACTCAATTTGAAAAGTTGAAAAATTCATAAGTACCTCTTAAGTTAATGAACTGGAATAAATATGGTTTTAAGTTTATATGGGAGATTTTTTACTAGCAAGTTTAAAGTTAAGGTTTTAAAACCCATTAAATAAATTAATTACCAAGTTGATAAATAAAGTGGGTTTTTGGCAACAATAACCACAATAACTAAAAATATCATGGTCTTTTAAGTCGGATTAGATACTAAGCGAGTTGCTTTTATTACACGATCATGAGCTGACAGATCTTTTAAAATTGTAATTTCAGTAAATCCATAATTTTCAAGAATTTTTACAACGGCTTTTGCTTGATTAAAACCCACTTCTAAAAATATCTTACCACCATTTTTTAGGAAATTATTCGACCCAGCAATAATTTTTGTGTAATTGATCAACCCATTATCACTGGCAAAAAGAGCAATTTTAGGTTCATATAATAGCGTTTCTTCAGGCATATATATTTTATCATCAAAGGAAATATATGGTGGATTGCTGACTATAAAATCAAATTTATGATCCATCAAGCCCAAATACCAATCGCTTTTAATGAATTCAATTTTATTAGCAACCTCATGTAGCTTGGAGTTTTTTGCGGCAAGCTCGAGAGCATCACTGGAAATATCAGTTGCAATTATTTGAGATAGTAAAATTTCAGTTGCTAAACTAACAGCTATTGCACCACTACCAGTTCCAAGTTCTAATATTGCGACTTCTTTATCAAGGAAGCTTCTTTTATATTCTAAAATGACTTCATCAACAAGCATTTCTGTATCTGGTCTTGGAATTAGAACATTATTATTTATAAATAAATCTATACCATAAAATTCTTTTTTACCCAATATATAAGCTATGGGCTCAAATTCTTTTCGACGTTTGACATATTTGAGAAAGCTTGATTTTTCCTCCTGGGAAATTTCTTCGTTATATCTAGCTAGCAAAGTTTCCTGAGTTATGTTTAACACACTAGCTAGTAAAATTCTTGTCTCTAATTGTTTTAACTGAAAATCCTCAAGCTCTAAGACACCCAAAGCTAAAACTTCTTTTATCATCATAATTATATAATACGAATATCCAATTTATCTTTCATAACACCTCCTCTTGATTAATCCAAGCATTGCAAATTTCTTCGGTAACAGATTTTAGCTTTTCAACACGCTTGATCAAATAAAGCAATTGCTCTTGGGTGATTCTATATTTTTTATCATAACGGGCATCAATATATGCTTTTTGTAATAAAATAAAACATTCATTACGTTCTTTAGTATCGCGAGGAAATATTTTTAATAGTTCTTCGTTATAGTTAGCGGCTAAACTACCAAGGGTCAAAATATCGTGTATTTTGCCTTTATAACCAGTAAATACTAATAAGATAGCATTATAAAAACTTTCTGTTGCTTGGTGAAGGTAGAAAGCCGCACGTTTAAAATCACCTCGTTCAAGTTTAAGATCATTATGTTCAATGGCGCGGTTAATGTCACGCAGAAAACCATTACCATGTGGAAACCATTGATCAAAATCATCTTTTGCTATTTCTTTTCTCTCGTTCCAGCTTAAATCTCTAGCTTCTGCAAGCTTAAACTCTCCACTATCATATAACAATATTCCTTCTTTTTTAATATCCGAGTAAAAATACCGACTTTTTTCAAGTTCGGTATTAACATGCTGAATTGTTTCAGTAATAAAAGTGATTTTCGGTTTATAATACAAACCTTTGCGCATTAATCTCTCTTCCAGCCTAGATTGCAAAGCTCTTCCCTGATAGCCTCTATATTTCGAGCTTTTTGTCACTACCATAATATCTACATCACTTTCGTAACTATACAATATGTTATCTTCTACATACCGATCATTTACCCATGTTCCTTTGGCGTAAGACCCAAACAAAATAATCATTGCAAGTTGATCTTTAGCTACTGCTAAAATCTCTTCGACAATTTCATCAAGCCTTTCTTTTATTATTAAAGAACGTTTCGGGAGTTTTGTTTTCATATAACTATTAAATAATCTGTTAAGGGTGGGCACATGCTGCCCATATGACTATAACTGTAGCTGAATTTGGCAAGTTCTGATATATCAACTTGCATAGTAGTTTTATCTTTCATAACACCTCCTCTTGATTAATCCAAGCATTGCAAATTTCTTCGGTAACAGATTTTAGTTTCTCAACTCGCTTGATCAAATAAAGCAATTGCTCTTGGGTGATTCTATATTTTTTATCATAACGGGCATCAATATATGCTTTTTTTAATAAAATAAAACATTTATTACGTTCTTTAGTATCGCGAGGAAATATTTTTAATAACTACTTTGTTAAGTAGTGCCTAATGACCCTGCGGAAAATTGATCTTGCACATATCAAAATATTGGTTATTCTCTAGCTATAGTTAAAATAATTTATCTGCAGCTTTATAAATGGCTTGGTTGTATCTACTAATTGCTGGAATATTTGAAATATGTTGGGCAGTTGGCATAAAATATTGCGATGGATTTAAAATTACTCTTCCTTTGGTTTTAGTAGTTATTTCAATGGCCATTAGTATGGTTTGTTTGGGCCTTGCAACTAAAACTATTCCTATGAGTGTTGCTTATGCGATATGGACCGGTATTGGGATAGTTGGAGTATTTGCCTATGGCATATTAATACTTAAAGACCCGATTTCTGTTAGTAGTATCATTTTTGTTAGCATGATATTGATAGGAATAATTGGGTTGAAATTAGGAATTAAATGATAAAATTATCACAAAATATAACCTATAGCCTTATTCTTTTGGTAAGATATTAAAGTCTTAACTTATATTTAATATTAATATCTGTAGCTTAATAAGGTTACGAATTAAATGAATTAAATATACAAGAAAATTATAAAGAGAATCTTTATGGCAGGAGAATTTTCGGGATATGGCAATCGACAAGGACAAAAAAAAGGGGGAATACACAAGGCTGACCCGGATGGTGGAAGATATAAGCGCCAGAATCCTGGTGGTGAAACAGACGTATTTTTAATTAAACGAGATACTAATAAAGGCCAAAACGATATAGCCGAATATTTGGCAGCCTCTGTATTTCAGCAAACAGCTAATGGTTATGGAGCAGAAGTTGCGCTAGCAAAGAATAATTCAAAAAATCCAGAAAATCCAGAAAACAAAAATGCTTTTTTAGTTTCAAAATATTTTAAACAGTACAAGGATTTTTTTCAAGACCGTAGTACTTTTCAAGAAAGAGGTAGCCTTTTATCGGTTTTAGAAGCGACTCCAATAAAGTCACCACAATCTAAATTAGCAGAAAAAAATAATGATGGAACTTATAGATATACTGGCTATGAAAAAGCTTTGGTTACATCTTTATTGGTAGGAGATTTTTCTGTTCATTCTGGCAATATGGGAGTGATAGGACAAGATACAGACCAGCAGAAAAAGCTAGTAAGAATAGATTTTGGCGCTGCTTTTAGGGATTTTTCTCCTGATATTAACCCTTATAAATCTGTTAAAAATAGGCTTGGCCAAGAAAAGAACTATTTTCTAAGGGATCACCCCAAAGAAAGAATCATCAGTAAAGAATTTTCTGATGAATTGCGGAAAGTAGGATCGGAAAATTTGGATAATTTAATTGCAGAAAAATGGGCTGATATAGAAAAAAACTTTGATGATAAAACTGTTAAATCATTTGGTAATCAGCTTGGTCTTGGCAAAGGAGCAAAGCCAGACGAAATCAAAGAACATTTAGCAACGACTTTTCACAAAAGGCAGCAATCGTTTAAAGATATGGCCAACGAAATTGACATAAGCTTAGCAATGGAAATTACGAATCCAGTTGAAAGGACTAATAAACTGCAAGAAGCTGTAGACAGGGCTGTAAAAGAGAGTCCAGATCATTTTCAATATATTTTAGATAACCCTAAAAAATCACAGCTACAAATTAAATTTTCCCAAGAAGCATTAGCTACCTTAGAAGAAACCTTAGATTTCGAAAAAACCAAAACTATTAACCCTCTATTAGCACAAAAGCAGTCTGGTGATGCTATCGTTCTGGCAGATCAAGCCCCAGCTAACGCCATTGGAAAGCCTGTTATTGAGCAAGAAGTAAGCAAAATGGCTAGCTTAAATCAAGTTAGTTCTTCTAATCCTATCAGCCAACAGCAGAGTAGTGCTATGGATCCTGTTGATGTAATTAGGCAGGAGATAATTAACAAACAAACAGAAATTTTAAAAAATACAGTTGCAGCGATCAATCCGGAAATAGCAAAACTTAGTACTGTGCAGTTTAAAGATTATTTAAAAGAGCCGGATGGAAAAAAGTTAGTAGCAGAAGCGCTTGAAAATCCAGTTATCAAAAAAGACTTCGAGCAAGCAATACAAAAAGCAGAAATATCTGGCTATAAAAAATTTAACGACGAATTTAGTAAAATTGCTAAACCTGTTACTTGGGACGCCCCTTCAGCCAAAACTGATGAAAAATTACAAGTAGTTAAAAATAGCGCTGGAGAAGAAATATGCACATTGAAAGAAAAAACAGTTAAATTATTCGAAACTACTAAATTAGCAGATGGAACTACAAAAGAGCAAGAAATTAATGCTAGGACAATTGAATTTCCACCATCAATTAAACCGGAATCTGGTCCTATGCATGCATCATTTGCTTTGAAAAATGAAAATGGCCAGAATATGCCCGCTAAAGATGCTGTTTATTTTACCGTGCATTATGATAAATCTGGTAAATTAACAGAAGTTAGTTCCCCACAACCAGTGAAATTTGGCACAGGAAATCCTGAAGTCGCTTTTATTGAAAGAGATGGTCATAAATACACATTACCAGTTACTAAAGATCAGTACCAAGGAATGATGCAACAAGTTGCGGCAAATAAAGGTATGGGATTTGATTTATCTCAAAAAGAAGCACTGGCTGCAGATCATGTTATCACAAACGCTGTAGAATCAACTCAAATAAAGGATAGGGCAGAAGCAAAACCACATCTAGCACCTTTAGCAGAGGAAATGTCTAAAGTAACTATCCCTCCGCTTTTGCCAAAAGAGGAAGCAGTAAAGAAAATTGATGAGGTGCTAAAAGATAGGAAACCAGAAGAAGTAGTTGAAATGCTAAAAAATGAAACTAGTAAAGGTCGGGATAAAATTGTTGATCTGGTAGTAGAATCAACCAAAGCTGATAGAGTAAACCGACCTGCTGATGTGCCTAAATTAACATCAGAACAATATAAACTAGCTTATGCTCACGGCATGAAAGAGGCTGCCCCTGGTGCAAAAACCCTTGTAGCACAAGGCAATATACATAGAGCAAGTGCTAAGCTATTGCCTCAAATTAAGGATGTACCGCCAGCTCTTCATGCAAGTACTGTAAAATTTAATACCACACAACTAAATAAAAATCATGGACGTTAGAATAACGAATTTTGCAGATCTCGGCTACTGCTCACGTAGATTACTACGCTCCCGCAGCCTCGTCTTGAAATTCATTAGTCTGATTTAAAATGAGACTTGGTATAACCTCTTGGGAGTGTTGAAAAAGGAGATAATTACAGCTAAAAGGGCTATGGCACAGCTTAACAAAATGTCAACAGGCCTTATCTTTGTCTAGAATTATTTTTATCAATGGCTTTAATGCGTTTTGGATCAAGGACGTTAGTTATCTGGGATCTTATTTCTATTTCTGGCTGCAGTAACTTATGTTTTTTTTGTTCCATGAACTTACCTTGCGAGATATTTTGCTCCAATTCCGGTTGGTTAATAGACGTCAAAAAAGTTTTTATGTTAGATTGTTTTTTTGTTATTAAATTATTATTTTTTGCAATAATTTCGCCCAGCTGTTCGCCAATAACTGGCCCAAGATTTATAGTAATAGCAGCTGCTGGAATTAATAGTGCCGGAAGAACAAGCCCTCCTATTACGGCCCCAGCTGAAGCAATGGCTGCTAATCCAATAACCATTGTAATCTTTCCTACCAACGACTTAATATTATTTTTTTTTCGGTTGATAGATTTAGTATCAGCAATTATCTTATTGAGATTATTTGTAATAGTCGTCATAAAATCTTTTTGTTTTGCTTTTTCTCTATGAGCACTAAATATTACTGAATAAAATAACTTGGGGTCAGAGTTAATGAAATTCATAATTTCTTTGCCGTCGCGACCCATCAATAAATTTTTTAAAACTTCTTTTATGTTTTTTTGCTCGATAGGTGATAAATCGCCAAACTGCGTGGCTAACATACTATCAATTATGACATCTTGATTTTTTTCTTCTGGCTTTAACGACTCATCATCTAGTTTTTTTTCTTCTGTTAAAGCAATTGCGAATAAAGACATTGTAGATGAGAAGCTCTCATCGGTAACTACCATATGGTTTAGGTGATTTTTAAGCCTTTCAACACATTTCATGGCATATTTATCTATTTGAGGTTCTGCCCTTAGTCTATTAACATAGTCAATTGTAAGTACATTAGACAGAGAGCTGATTAAATAATTATTTAAATTATTTTCCAGATGCAGTTTGATTTTATTCAGAAAAGGAGTGTTATCGATATTTTTTAAAAATTTTATGTTATTTTTCATATACGATTTCTCTAATTAAAATCTCAGTAGAAACTTCTATTAAAGGCGGGACTTCTTTTGTCGAAAATAGTTCAATAATCGCAGGAAGCAAGGTCGGCATTTTTCTGATTTGTGCATTTATAACCACAGACCATTTTGGTAACGAACTATAAATATCACTCATTAAATTCAAACCATCTTGATAAGATTTAACAGAAAAATTCATTGTTACTTTATGTTTATGCAGTACAACATGTTTATCTTTGTTGTGATCAGACTCGGGCTCGAAGATTCTTATAATATTTGTTTTGATTGGCCGTTGTAAATTGTGTTTTTTAGAAAGAAAAGCTAAATTTTTGAGAAAATCTGTTCTGTTATCACAAATTTTCTTATCGGAGTTAAGAACTAAGTCTTTATATTTTAAGTTAGTTTCAAAAATATTTTTTTCAAATTCAATAATCGAGCTAAGCTGAGCAGTAGATTGATTAAACAGAACCTCTGCTTTTTCTTTCCTATTTATAGCCTTTGTTAATTGAAGTTGAAACTTTGGAATTAATACAGTAAGCAATCCAATAGATATGAGATATACCACTAATTTAAAAAATATAACGTTTTTTAGATGTATTACTAATTTATCTAGCATTCATACCCCAGCTATCTTAGTGCTAATCATTATTTTAGCTAATACTGTTAGTGTTTTTGGTAGTTCTTCAACAGTGTTATCATATTTTATAGCAGCAGTGACCTCATAATTCTCAAAAACTAGCTTTACTTCATTTGCATAATTATTTAGTATTCTCTCGGCTAATGACATCTCTTTTTTAGTATTCACATATATCACATCAAAACTTAAAAGCACCTTCTTGTTAAAAAGATTCATATTTTCTGCATACCAATTAACATTGGCAATTTTAATATTAGGATGACTTAAAGAAAAAACCTTTGCCATCAAATCAACTGGGGTTGACGACTTGACATTCAACATCATTTCCAAATTGTATAGCTCTGCAAGATCAGTAATATTTTCTACCTCTGGATGCCTTTTTTTGATATTTCTATATTTTTCAGAAGCTAGATAATATTCATTATTAAGTAAAATAGTTTCCTTTTGAGTGACAATTGACTGATATTTTAAAGAAGCCAAAAATAGAATTATACCTATTATAATTAAGAATAAGGGTTTGAATATCGACGAATTGATAGCAGTTAATTTATTAATGGATCTTAGTAATTTATTGAGACCTGGATATTTTTTGTTTTCCATAAATAATTGCAACAAACTACTATCTTGGAAATGTTGATTTCCGTTTTCAGCCAACATAGAATGATTGCTATATGTTACGAGATGATATGGTGCAAATGACGGCATTTTTGGCAAAATCTCACTTAATATTGGGCTACATAAAAATATTAAACAAATTTTCAGATTCAGACTTTTGCTATATTCTCTATATTTTAGAATCTGGTCGCTTATTGCCTGTTCAACTGTTCCTGCTATATATAAATCTGATTTATCCGATGGAAAATCAATAGTCAGTGCATCCAAAATATTTTTTTTAAACTTGACTGCAATCTTGATATCGCTTGCTTGGGTGACTGTAGCAAAAATTTGCAAATCATTTTGAAATTCTGTTGTAGATTGTTGTATTTTTAAAATTTCACTAATTATTGGTTCAAATTCTAAAGATAGAAAATATATCCCATTAAATCTGAAAGAATTATATATTACAAATTCAAGTAATTGGCTTGTTAACTCGCTGTAAGCAGCTGAAGCAATAACAGTTTCCCATACTTCTCCGTTTGCAGAATCACTATCTATATTCGAGATATTGTAAGCTACTATATCCTCTGATTTATAATTATCCTCAATAAATTTTTCTATAGGATTAAATTTAATTATAGATTGAAGCATCGGCATGAACTCATGCTTCATCCGACATTCCAAAGAATCAAGTAAAATTAACACCTCAAAGTTCTTGTATTTTTTTAAAAATGTACAACATTGTACAAAAGATTCGCTCTCTCCATAATCAACAAAAACACTATCTACAACTTTACGTTTATGATAAGCAATTATTTTGACACCATTTTTACCAATCCAAATTATTAGCTTCTGTTTAAGCGAAATACTATTAATAAAGTTAGCGGCTAGTTCTAATTTCAGGTTAAGTTTTTCCATTGTAAATTCTTAAATAAAAAACCCATATAATTTATAAAATATATATGGCTTATATTAGGCAGCTTAAGTCTTGAGAGTAGCACGAATATCATCTCAATCTCAAAAGCAATAAAATCCTATTAAAAGCTTTTTAAAATAATATTGTAATTTAGCCATAAATTCTTTAATGTACTAATCTAAAAATCGCATCAAATTCGAAATATTTACAGAGTCATTATAGATGTTAAAACTTACCACAGCACAAATACGAAACAGTTTTATAGATTATTTTGTTAAGAATGGTCACACTCACGTACCAGCAAGCTCTTTGGTCCCTCAGAATGATCCTACTTTGATGTTTACTAATTCTGGAATGGTACAATTTAAGGATGTATTTACCGGGCTTGATAAAAGAGATTACAGTAGAGCTACTTCAAGCCAAAAATCCGTGAGGGCTGGGGGTAAACATAACGATCTTGACAATGTAGGTTACACAGCAAGGCATCATACATTTTTTGAAATGCTTGGTAATTTCTCTTTCGGTGATTATTTCAAAGAGGAAGCAATTTATTATGCCTGGAATTTGCTGACTAAAGAGCTTTTGTTACCGAAAGAAAAACTCTATGTTACTGTTTTTCACGATGATGAAGAAGCAGTTAATTACTGGAAAAAAATTGCTAATTTAACTGATGATCGGATAATTAGAATTGCCACAAATGACAATTTTTGGTCTATGGGAGATACTGGTCCATGCGGACCATGTTCTGAAATTTTCTATGACCATGGGGATAAAATATTTGGAGGATTACCAGGAACAAAAGATGCCAATGGTGATAGATATATCGAGATTTGGAACTTGGTATTTATGCAGTTTGAGCAAGTAAATAAAGATACTAGGGTTGAATTACCCAAAAAATCGGTTGATACTGGCATGGGTCTTGAGCGCATAGCGGCAGTAATTCAAGGCGTGCATGACAATTATGATATTGATCTATTTCAAGAAATAATTGGTTATACTGAATCACTCCTTAAGGTGCAAGCCAAAGGAGAAGAGCTTTTTTCTTACAGAGTAATAGCTGATCATTTGCGTTCATCTGCATTCTTAATTGCTGATGGTGTTATGCCGTCTAACGAGGGAAGAGGTTATGTGCTCAGAAGAATCATGCGCCGAGCTATGCGCCATGCTCACCAACTTGGTGCATCTGAACCCTTAATGTACAGGTTATTACCAAAACTTGTAGATTTATTTGGTCATACATTTCCCGAGATAAAAAGAGCAGAAGATTTTGTTAGTAGCATTTTAAAACAGGAAGAAGAAAGATTCAAAATTACTTTAGATAGGGGGCTAAAGCTTTTAGAAGATGAAGCTAGTTCTGCATCTAAGACTTCTGTCTTATCTGGAGAAGTAGCATTCAAACTTTATGATACTTATGGTTTTCCTCTAGATTTAACACAGGATATATTAAAGAAAAAAAACGTATCAGTTGATGTTGCTGGTTTTGATCATATGATGGGGGAACAGAAACAACGCGCTAGAAGCGCTTGGATTGGTTCTGGCGAATCAAAAACAGATAATATATGGTTTGATATTTTATCTGAATTTGGTTCAACTGAGTTTCTAGGATACTCTCTTGATAGTTCCGAGGGAAAAGTTCTTGCAATAATTACAAACGGAGCGCGCACTAGACAAATATCTGAAAAAAGTAAAAAATTTACCTTAATTGTAAACCAAACACCTTTCTATGGTGAATCTGGCGGACAAATGGGAGATATTGGCTTGATTACTTCTTTGCATGGAAAAATTAAAGTATTAGACACCATAAAATATTTGGGGAAAATACATGGCCATATTTGCGAGTTAGAGGAAGGGATCGTTACGGAAAATGATGAAATAAAGCTTGTAATTGACAATAATTACCGCAAGTATTTAAGAATGCATCATTCTGCTACTCACATACTTCATGCCGTACTAAGAAGCGTCCTTGGTAATCATATTACTCAAAAAGGATCTCTAGTTGCTAACGAAAGATTGAGGTTTGATATAAGCCACCCAAATAGTTTAACTATAGCTGAAATTAACTTAATTGAAGATAAAGTTAATCAAATCATTATCAGTAATTCAAAAGTTCAAACAAAACTGATGTCCACTAACTCAGCTATTGAATCTGGTGCTATGGCACTTTTTGGCGAAAAATATGAAAATGAAGTTAGAGTAGTTTCAATGGGTAATGAGGATGATAGAGATAACCCTTATTCCTTTGAGCTTTGTGGTGGCACTCATGTATCTAGAACCGGAGATATTGGAATGTTTAAAATAATTAGTGAAAATGCAATTGCAGCAGGTATAAGAAGAATTGAAGCCGTTTGTGGGACTTACGCCATTTCACTCATACGTCATAGCGAGCAGCTACTAGCCGATATTATGAATAGCCTTAAAACGAATAAGCAAGATGCCTTACAAAAATTAGATTCTTTAATTCATAGCAAAAAAGAATTAGAAAAAGAGTTAGAAAAAAGCCAGTTAACAAAATTATTATTAACGCAGCAAGAGATTGATAAAATAGCCAGGAATATCAATAATGCTAAATTAGTGTATAAACAAATTGATAATGTTGATGCCAAATTACTACGTATATCACTGCAGGATACTGTTAAAAATCATGACGATTTGATCCTAATATATAGCAGTAAATTAGACAATAAATTATCTTTATTAGTTGGGATTTCTAAGAATATAATCGGAGAATATAATGCCAGTAATATCGTTAAAAAACTTTCATCTTTTATCGGTGCTAGTGGCGGCGGACAAGCTGAGCTAGCACAAGCTGGCGGCGGTGATATTAGAAAACTTGAATTACTTGAAAAAGAATTAATCAACCTTTTATAAAAAGTCTGGTATAATGAGGCTTTTGATTAGGTAAATTGCCAAAGAATGGCATCTTAAAGAAATTAGTACCAATGTTTAAAAAAATATTTATGTATAGTAAGGTAAGATCCCTCACTCTATTAACTCTAGCGACGTTATTAACAGTAGCACTTGGTTCTTATAGCCAGAATGATCCATCTTTTAATCTCTCTACAATTAATGAACCGAAAAATTTACTAAGTTATTTTGGCTCTTATTTAGCAGATATACTCTACCAAGTGCTAGGGTTTTCATCTTTCGTCATTCCAATTTCATTTACTGTTTGGTCGTATCTTATTTATAAATATGGAACCTTAAACTGGAAAAGCTTAAAAATCACTTCTTTGATAATTGCTATAATTTGTATTTCGGTTGCTTTGAGCTATATTAAAATAACTACTCTTCCAATTGCTAGCGGAGGGATTTTAGGAATTTATGTGCGGGCTATAACAACAAGATTCCCAACAGAGTTTCAGCAATTAATACTACCAATTGCTTTTCTATTTTCAATATTTTTTTTAATATTAGCACTTGGAGTTAAATTTATTAACTACCTTAATTTTGCTTTATATGTAAAAACCTTTTTTACCAAGATAGGTTCCTGGTGTTCTTATATAAAACTTCCCAAATTTAGTAGTAGTGATTTTAAAAACAACTTCTCACTAAAAACAGAATCAAAAACAATTAAAGAGCCTATTATTAGACGAAACGATAGTGATTCTGGCATTAGACCTGTAATAACACCAATTGTTGAAAATAAAGTGCAGCCAACACAAAAGGACTCTGCGGTTCGTAACATCCAATTCATAAACCAAGAAGCTGATATTTTACCATCTATAGATTTATTGGATGATGCGAATGATCGTCATGTTAAGTTGCAGTCAACAGAAGAATTAGAAAGTAAAGCTCAAGAGCTTCTAGCTGTACTTGGAGATTTTGGTGTAAAAGGAAAAATTATAGATATAAGACAAGGGCCAGTAGTGACAATGTATGAATTTGAACCAGCAGCTGGAACTAAATCGTCTAGAATTATAGGATTATCTGACGATATTGCTCGCTCACTCTCGGCTCATTCTACTCGTATTGCTGTTATACCGGGTAGAAATGCGCTTGGTATTGAATTACCTAACAAGCAACGTGTGTTTTTTTGTTTAAAAGAACTTGTTCAAACTGAAGAATTTCAAGACCAAAATATTATATTACCTATTATTCTTGGCAAGGACTTAGGTGGCCGTCCTTTAGTTGCTGATCTTGCTAAGATGCCACATTTACTTGTAGCTGGAACAACTGGTTCTGGTAAGTCGGTGGCTATTAACACTATGATAATGTCATTATTATACAGATATACTCCAGCTGAATGTAGAATGATAATGATAGACCCTAAAATGCTAGAATTGTCAGCCTATGACAATATTCCGCATCTTATGACACCGGTCGTAACCGAGCCAGGAAAAGCCGTAGTCGCGCTTAAGTGGGCAGTCAAAGAAATGGAAAATAGATATCGCTTAATGTCTCATTTAGGGGTCAGAAACATAGCTAATTTTAATGCAAAAATTTTGGAAGCTATAAAAGAAAATAAAATACTAGAACGGAGAATGCAAACAGGATTTGACCCCGAAACAGGTAAACCTATTTTCGAGTCCGTACCTATTGATATGCAAAAAATGCCGTTTATAGTAGTAATAGTCGATGAAATGGCAGATCTAATGCTTGTTGCAGGTAAAGATATTGAAACTTCAATTCAGCGACTAGCTCAAATGGCTAGAGCGGCTGGTATTCATATTATAATGGCAACTCAGAGACCATCCGTTGATGTGATTACTGGCGTAATAAAAGCAAATTTTCCAAGCAGAATTAGTTTTAAAGTTACTTCCAAAATTGATAGCAGAACAATTCTCGGTGAACAAGGTTCTGAGCAGTTACTTGGAATGGGAGATATGCTATATATGGGCAATAGTGCACGAATACTCCGTGTTCACGGGCCTTTTGTTGATGATAAAGAAGTAGAGAGGGTTACTTGTTTTCTCAGAAGCACTGGCATGCCCGAATATGTTTCAGCCGTTACCGAAGCAGAGGAAGATTTATCCGCTAGTGATTTTGATGAGTTAGAAAATAATGACGATATCTATAAACAAGCAGTGAATATAGTTAAGAATGAAAGGAAAACTTCAATTAGCTACATTCAAAGATCACTTCGAATTGGTTATAATCGCGCAGCAAATATTGTCGAGGAAATGGAAAAAAATGGAATCCTCTCTTCCCCTAATCACTCTGGAAAAAGAGAGGTTTTGTTACCAGAAGATTAATTTTTTTAATCAATTAAGTAGTTTTATTTTTAATATAAGTATGATAGAATCCCCCTTGATAAGGATTCTGTTAAAAATGAGGTATAAATGTCTAAAGATCTCGAATTTAAGATAGGGGAAAGAGTCGTATATCCATCGCATGGAGTTGGAGAAATTATTGATGTTGAAGCTCAAATGATTGCTGACACTAGTCTTAGGGTTTATGTTATTTCTTTTCCCCAAGATAAAATGACTTTGAGAGTTCCGATAAATAGAGCGTCTGCAGTAGGGCTTAGAACACTGGTTACTAAAGGCGCAGTTGATGAGGTATATACAATTCTCCAAGGAAAACCTAAACGTGGCAATAAAATGTGGAGTAGGCGTGCTCAGGAATATGAAACGAAAATTAACTCTGGAGAAATATCTGCGATTGCCGAAGTTGTTAGGGATCTCTATAAAAATGTCGATAATGATCGTTCATATAGCGAGAGAACGATATATGAATCAGCTTTGGGCAGGTTGGCTTCTGAAATAGCTATTTTGGAAAACATTTCTGAATCAGAAAGCGCTGCTAAATTAATTGATCTTCTAAGGGAAAAATTAGCGGCATAATTTGTGCCATTCTTATTTAGGCCGAAACAGACAAACTTATTATTGTTAAACAGTGCCACAAATTTTGTAAGTTTCGGCTTGTATCTGTTATGTTTCTTTTGAAACTAGCTCCGGTAATAGGCAAAAAATATGCCAAATGGCATGTGACGAAGGGAAATATATAATGATACTAACTTTGCCTTGGATTCTGATTATATTAAATGTGTTAGCGTGTTTATTTGTGAAAAATAAGCAGCTGCTCTTATGTATAACTTTTGCAGCAAGTGTTGCTGCTTTTTCCTATAAACTAATTAACCTGACTGGTTTACTTTCAATAGCATTTTTCTATACTATATGTCATATTTATTTTTCTTATGATAAATTGAATAAATATACCAAAGCCACATTATTTACTGCGATTATTTTCGTAACAGCTGGATTTACGGCTCACATTATACCTGGATTTTTTAACTCTTTAGTAATAGATAAAATACGTATATCTGATTTATCGTGCCCATTCTCAATGTATTTAAACTTTGATAAGCTAATTGCCGCCATTATTCTGTATATAACAAGTGGTCTATGGCTTATAGAAAAGCCCATAGATAAAAAATCGATATTGCAGACTATTTTATATTTATCATTATGCGCAAGCATTGTATTTGTACCTAGTTTTTTACTTGGATATGCCAAGCTCGATCCCAAATTACCAGATATATTATGGATTTGGGGGGCGAATAATTTATTATTTGTGTGCATGGGAGAAGAAGTCATATTTCGCGGTTTTTTGCAAAATAAGTTAAAATTTTTCTTAAAGAATAAAATAACAATTTTTTCATCAAATGGTTTTATAGCAGCAAATTCACACATAATTATATCTTCTATTATTTTTGGTTTAGCCCATTTTAGAGGTGGTATTATATATGTAATATTGGCATCTATATGCGGATGGTTTTATGGTTATACTTATGAAAAAACCAATAGAGTACTATGCTCTATGCTGGTTCACTTCGGGCTAAATATAACGCATTTAATATTATTTGCATATCCTGCTGCATGCTAATACCAAATCAATTTCATAAGAGTAATATAAAAAATGATGCGAGCCGCACGGAATGTAGATAACTACTTGAGCATACGCGAGTCCGAAATTTTTTATAATTAATCGCTATGAAAGTGATTTGGTATAACTTGTTTAATTTATAGCTTTATTAGCCCAAGTTTGAGGCCTCAATTTTGCAAGACTCGCCTCATGCTCACACATTCATATTTGAAGTATTTTTTGTTTACCAAACGAATCTATTCACAGTAAATGAGTCATTTTACAAACATCGATTATTTATGCACTCTTATATATTCAATTATTTCCTCTTCTGGGCTATTCATATAAAAATGCTTGATATATTTACCCTTTTTGTCCATCAAATATACAAAAGAAGAATGATCCATCATATAGTTACCAGGATATTCTGCGACTTCAGACCGAGTATAGAACACTTTATAGAGGTCAGCTACATATTTTAAATCGTTATCTGAGCCAGTAAGACCGATAAACTTATGGTGAAAATGTCCCAAATATTCCTTTAGCAGAGCGGAGTTATCCCTTTTGGGATCGATTGTAATAAATATTGGCATTACGTCAATTTTGTACTTTTCTAAAGTAGAAATAACATTTGATAACTTATTTAATGTAGTAGGACAAATATCAGGACAATATGTAAAGCCAAAATAAACTAAACTTAAATGCCCCCTCATCTGGTCGCTACTGAATTTATCACCGTTCTGATCGGTTAAAACAAATTCACCGCCAATTGGTATATCTGCTTGAATATCTCCACCGCGACCAGATAGTGGTTTATTCGGTAATTCTACAAAAATCAGGATATAAGACGATATAAGAGCTATAGCTACACTTAATAATACGATAATTTTTGTAGCCAATTTATTTTTTCTAACTTCTATCATAAATGTATAATATTTATTCGATCATCTTGGCAACCTCTAGAGCTGCATAGGTAAAAATACCCGAAGCTCCAGCTCGTTTAAAGCTTGTTAACGACTCTATTATTACTTTTTGCCAGTCAAGAACTCCTGCCTCGGAAGCAATTTTTAACATTGAATACTCTCCGCTAACCTGGTATGCAAAAATATGAACATCGAACCTACCAGCTGCTTCTCTTATTACGTCTAAATAAGGCATTCCTGGTTTTACCATAATCATATCTGCGCCTTCTGTGATATCTTGCTCAATTTCACGCATTGCTTCTTTAATATTGCGAATATCCATTTGATATGTTGATTTTGTTAAATATTCTTTTTTACCACTCCTGACTGCTTCTCTAAAAGGACCATAAAAGCTAGAATTATACTTTGCTGCATAAGCAAGAATATTGACATTGATAAAATTATTAGCATCAAGTTCTTCCCTAATAGCCATTATTCTACCATCCATCATATCAGAAGGTGCAATAATATCAGCTCCTGCTTTTGCTAGCACTAGAGCTTGGTTTGATAGTGCTTCAATAGTTGCATCATTATCAACATCTCCATCAAGCAAAATACCATCATGGCCATGAATAGTATAAGGATCAAGAGCAACATCACAGGAGATACCTATTTCAAGACCTTTATTTTTCAGGGTTCTAATGGTTCGGCATATTAAATTATCAAGATTATAAGCCTCATCAGCATTTTCAGATTTTAAATCATCATCAATTGAGGGGAATAATGCAATTGCTTTTATACCTCTTGCCTGTGCTTCTTTTGCAGTATTAACAACTTGATCTATCGATTGCCTATAAACTCCCGGCATGGTTTTGATTTCCTGGCGTTGATTTTCGCCTTCGATTACAAAAATTGGCAATACCAGATCCTCGGGCCTCAATATTGATTCTGCCATGAGATCACGAAGCCAACTAGTTCTTCTATTTCTTCTTAATCTGACAATAGGAAACATAATCTATAAATATATTTAGTTAATTAAAATACCAACATAAGTTTTTTTACTTACACCAAATCAACTCATAAATAATCACTTAATCAGTAGTGATTATTTATGAAAAGCTTTAGACTCGCCTTGCTCTCTAGCTCTGTTCTAGTAGATTTCTAGTAACGTTATCTAAATTCCGCATAGTTCCACTTATATTTTTATGTTACTTATATAAAATTAAATTAATATTAATTGAAGTTTAATCATACTTCAATTTCTGTAAATTCTATTTTATTTTCAGAAGTAACCGTAACTTTTTCTATCTTTAATTTTGCTTCTTTTAGCATTTTTTCACAGTGATTTTTCAACGCAACTCCAAACTCGAAACTAGAAACAGCATCAGCTAGATTTTCTTGGCCAGAGTCGATTTTTTTTACTATATTTTCAAGCTCAGTTAAAGCTTCTTCAAAAGTCATTTTTTCAATAGATTTAGACATAGATATCAATTATTATTATTTTTGTATACCTAAGAAATTACCAAGGTATGTTGATTAAACATTATTTATTTTTAATATGCAAGTTAGAATTTACATTCCCGCAAAGTCATCTACGCAATCTGGAGAAGGTCAGAATTTCTGGGTAATGGAATTTATAGAACAACCCGGTAGTAAATTTAAGGAAGCTCTTATGGGGCGTACTTCATCAAATGATATGTCTAATGAAATTAAGATAAAATTTTCAAGCTCAGCAAAAGCTATAGAATTCGCTAAAAAGAAAAATTATAAATTTGAAGTAATAACCCCAAAACAGCGCAAATTAATAAAAAAAACTTATGCTAGTAACTTTAACTGAGCCATATTTTATTTATTGATTACCTTGACAATCAGTCTATTTGATTTTATAAAGACTATACTCTGAATGAAACTGAAAGTTTTTTACCGATAGTTATAGAAATTAAGAAGCTCTATAAATGCACCCGTAGCTCAATTGGATAGAGTACTTGACTACGGATCAAGAGGTTAGGGGTTCGACTCCTCTCGGGTGCGCCACTTTGATTGTTCATTAACTAAATTTTTTGATGTTCACTTATAGTCAAGAAGAAGATAAGTTTATATTCCAAATACTAAAATGTAAATAGACTGGTGTTATAGTATTTATGAAAATTTATTGTTACTAGATTTAGCAAAAATTAACTTGATATAAATATGCAGAACATTACTAAAATTTTGTTATTTTCGTTGGTATATTTGGTTTTATACAATTTACCATTACTTAATTTAAAAAATTCTGGTTTATTAAACTCCAACAGTTTTACAGTAATTACCATATTAATACCCGCTTTATTTATATCATATGCTGTTATAATTTTACTATTGCCAAGGTTTATTTCTATTCCAATTATAATGTTATTATTTGCTATTGGTGGAATATCTACATATTACTTGGCCAATTTTGGTAAGACACTCGATAACGGCGTAATTACAGACCTATTTTCTGTTGAAACAAGACTCATATATGAATATATTTCCTGGGGGTTGGCCTTATATATTGCTTCATCTCTTTTAATACCAATAATTATTGAATTTATTTTCTGCAAATATCCAATTTTACTGCCATATAAAATCACTATTGGGCTTCCGTTAGTATGTTTAATTTTTGCCTTTATTCATAACATACCAGAGAAATTGGATTTTCTTGGCAGGCCTCTTCTTGATCATCCACCGTTTAAGCATTTTTATGTTACTCAGCAATTTTTAACCAAATATCGCACCCATATAAAACAGACTAACGAGAAAAAAGATTTAACAGCATCATCTAAACTAATTTTTACTCCCCCTACAGATGATCCATTAATAGTAGTTTTAGTTATAGGAGAATCAATGCGCGGGGATATTAATTCATTAAACGGTTATAGCAACTACAATAATATGCCACTCATGGCCTCTAAACCCAATTTAATTAGCTTTCCCAAGGCAACTGCTTCTGCAACATCAACACGTGTTGCCATTCCATATATACTAACTAACGCTACACCACCAAATTTTGAGAATGCCATGAATACTAAGGGTGTAATTTCAGTTTTTAAAAAATTAGGTTTTAAAACATCATGGATAGGCAATCAAGGGCTTTTTGGTTTCTATGATACTAATTATGCTAGCAATGCTCTAGAAGCAGATTTTGTACTATCTAATGACGATATAAGAATTCATTTAAATCAAAAATTAGTTTATGATGAAAACCTGTTACCTTATATAAAAAATAGGCTAAACAAAGTGCAAAACAATCATTTCTTGGTTGTTCATCTAATTGGAAGCCATTGGCATTTTAGCAATAGATATCCAAGTTCTTTTGGTCATAAATTTACGCCAATCTGTAGCACATTCTCGGTTTCAGAATGTACTGATGAACAAATCTTAAATTCGTATCATAATACAGTTGCTTACACCGATTACGTGCTTGATCTTATTTTACAAGAACTAACTGATAAAAATGCAATATTATTATACACTTCTGACCATGGATTCTCTTTAAATGAACAAGGGATATTCGGTAATGCCTATGAGGGACCAAATATCCCCAAAGAACAGCTAACTATTGAATTATTTAGTTGGGTTTCAGACAAATTTTTACGTAATAACAAAAAATCTTATAATAAAATGTTAAAGCGCAAAAACCAAGATATATCGCATGATTATATCTTTCACTCTTTGTTAGACTGCAGCGGTATTAATGGTGAATTTATTAACCAAAATCTTAGTATTTGCCATTAGAGCTATTTATCTTAAGCTGTGCCATATAGTGTCAAGTTGAACATATTTTAATCACCTAATTCAATGCGCTTATACTATATTCATACTCCTTGCTCCTGACGCCTAGTTAAGTTCAATCTAAAAGGCTATATATTATACCAAGTCTCATTTTAAATGATACAAACGAATTTTGCAGATCTCGGCTACTGCTTTCGTAGATCACTACGCTCCCGCAGCCTCGTCTTGAAATTCATTAGTCTGATTTAAAATGAGACTTGGT
>JACCDN010805114.1_pt1 | contig 23457 bp, 23 predicted proteins | sample 7441691 | NCBI WGS metagenome assembly JACCDN01 (sample SAMN15323439, study PRJNA562643) | freshwater metagenome | isolation source: river surface water | place: USA:Blue River Watershed | collected 2017-08-16 | reverse complement strand
GTTGTCACCTCGATCCGGTCGGTCAACGGCCATCACCGCAAGGGCGCGGTGGACTGGCAGGTGCTTCGGCGCTGGGGGCCGGGGCTGGTGATCGGGGCGGCGCTTGGGGTCTTGGTGGCGATGCAGGTGAAATCGCTGGTCTTGCAGGCGGTGTTTGGGGCGCTGGCCGGGCTTGCGGGGCTGTATATGGCCTTTGGCCGCGATCATTGGCGGCTGGGTGAGGCTATGCCGGGCATGGCGGGGGCAGGGGTATTGTCCTCGGTCGTGGGTTTTTTCTCGGCGCTGATGGGGATTGGCGGCGGCACCTTTGGCGTGCCGTTGATGTCGCTGTTTTCCATGCCCATTCACCGCGCCGTCGGCACCGCGTCGGGCTTTGGCATCCTGATCGCCGTGCCTGCGGTCATCGGGTTTCTGTTGATGCCGGTGACAGGTGCGCCGCCCTTGACCCTTGGCGCTGTGAACCTGCCGGCCTTTGCCATCGTGATCGGATCAACGCTTGTCACCACACCGTGGGGTGTGGCGCTGGCCCATCAGATGAACCCAAAACCGCTGAAGCGCGCCTTCGCGGTGTTTTTGACATTGGTGGCGCTGAACATGCTGCGCAAGGTGGTTCTGGGATGACGGGCTGGCGTAAAATCGGCTTTTCAAAGTTCATCCAAGAATGGAGCAATGCTGCGCATCCAATTGCAATGAAAGCGCTTTCTGAAAATGACGATCCGTTGCGCTGTGGAGGCACTTGGGCGGTTGGGCTGGATCTGTTGCCCAATGATCCGCAGGGCGCCGTCGGCGGTGTTCCCTTGCCTTGGGAGGTGTTGGCCCTGCAACCGCAGCCCTTGCACCGCGCGCAGCTCTCCACCGTCTATCCGGGCTATCCGCAACCCTCAGCGCAAGAGACAGAGGCCGCCTATGGCTTTCGTCTGCGCCGCTCCTCGGCCCATCTGGACGGGCTTTTGGCAATTGGTCCCGGAAAGCGGCGCATGGTGAAAGAGCCGCATGCCTGGATTCTGGGCCTGCCGCTGACGGCCTCGGACGCATCCCCTTTGGTGGTGTGGGAGGGCAGCCATCTGGTGATGCAGGCTGCGCTGACACGGGCTTTTGCCGGACACGCCCCCGAAGCTTGGGGCGATGTCGACATTACCGAGGCCTATCAAGCCGCCCGCGCCGAGGTGTTTCGGACCTGCAATCGGCTGGAATTGCCCGGCGTGCCGGGAGAGGCTGTCGTGCTGCATCGCCATTTGATTCATGGGGTCGCCCCATGGGCCGAAGGGGCCACAGCGCCGCCGGAAGGCCGGATCGTCGCCTATTTTCGCCCCCTGATGCCATCGGTCGCCGCGTGGGTCACCGCGCCCTGACGCCTTAGCTCGCGCCGCGCCCCATGCGGCCGCCGCGCCTTTTGGTCAGTTGTGCAGATCGGCCCGGCAGCTCTGCCATGATGCTGCGGCGTTCGTCTGGGGTCTTGCGCGACCAGCTGCCGATTTCATCAATCGACCGCAGGCATCCAACGCAGAGCCGCGCTTCGGGATGCACGACGCAGATCTTCACACAAGGGCTGTCGATTTCGGCACGTTTCCAGATGTCGTCGTTCATCGCGGCCCCATCATCCCCATGCGGTCCAGTGCGCCTTGCAGAATATACCCGGCGGCGACCTGATCGATCACCTCTTTGCGACGTTTGCGCGACGTATCCGCCTCAAGCAGCGCGCGTTCGGCGGCGACAGTGGACAGCCTCTCATCCCAGAAGGTGATCGGCAGCGCCGTCAGTTTTTCCAGATTGCGGGCAAAGGCGCGCGTCGACTGCACGCGCGGCCCTTCCGAGCCATCCATGTTCAAGGGCAGGCCAAGGATCAGCCCCGCCGCCTGCTTCGTCTCGACAATCGCCAGCAGACGCTGGGCATCCAGCGTGAATTTCTCGCGCCGGATCACCTCGGTCGGAGTGCCCACGGTGCGGCTAAGGTCGGATACCGCGACGCCGATGGTCTTGTCGCCGAGATCAAGGCCCAGAATGGCGCGGTAGGGCGGCAACAGGGCGGCGAATTCGGCAATATCTGTCAAGATCATGGGGCAACCCCGGCGGCTTTTGCCGCGGCGCGCACCTGATCCAGCCCAGCCGGATCGGCGGCCAAGGCCTTTTCTGCGGCGGCAAGGGCGGCTTTGGCGCGGTCAGGCTGGCCCAGCACACCCAAGGCGCCCATCAGCTTGACCCAATCTTCCACCGGACCGCCTTCGGACAACAGGCGGCCCTCCAACTGGCCGACCATGCCTTCGATCATCGCTTGGCGGTCTTCGGCGCTCATCTCGCCGGCGGCCTGAATATCGGCCATCGACGGGCCTTTTGTCTCGGGCAGCGAGAATTTGATTCCGGCCTGATCGGCGACCTCTTGAATGTCGGTGCGGATCGCTTGCTGCCACGGCGCATCGGTCGGCCCTTCGGTCAGCAAGGGCTGCCACAGCGCAAAGGCCCGATCTGGCCGGCCAACCTGCGCGAACATCAATCCCGACAGATAGCGGGCCATCGGGTGTTTCGGGTCTTGTTCCAGAACCTGCACGATCCAGGCCTCGGCCTCGGGCGAGACATAGCCCCCGGCTTCGGCGATCAGGATATGGGCCATCATCAGCCGTTGGTCAGGGCTGGCGGCTTTGCCCAAGACCTCGATCAACTTGGCCTGCGCGGTCAGTGCCGCGTCGTAATTGCCAAGGGCGGTTTCATTGCGGGCCAAAAGCTCCAATCCCTGGGTGTCATCGGGCCGGGCCGCGACGGCGGCGCGCAGCTTTTCCATCAGGGTTGCGAATTCGGGGCTGGGTTCGGGTTTCGGGGCCGGGGGTGTGGCCGCAACCGCCGCCGCCTGATCGGGGCGTGATTTGTAATTTTCCGTCGCGATCTCAAGGCGCAACGCCAGCGGCAGATCGGCATATCCCGGCGCGCCGATCTGGCTGTATAGCCACAGCGCGCCGCCTAAGACCACGGCCAGAAGCGCGCCCGCCCAAAGCAGATTTCCCTGAGCGCCGGGGGTTTTGGCCGCTTTCAGCGTGCGATCCGCCTCCAGCAGGCGGCGGGCGACTTCGACCCGCAACCGCTGGCCTTCCTCCGGCGCAAGGGTGCCGCGTGCCAGATCGCGGTCCCCCTCGGCCAGTTGGTCGCGATAGACCTTCAGATCGGGATGCTCGCCGCGTGCCTCGGCCGCGTGTCGCAACGCCTGAAAAAGGATGACCGCGACGGCCACGACCAAAGCCACGGCGATTGCCCAAAAGAGCCATTGATCCATCATCATCGCGCTCCGACTCCCCGTCGACCTGCTGTCAAATTCCCCCTCCTCTAGACCTTTCACCCTGCCCACAAAAGGGGCCAAGCCGCCGCAGCGCCAATTGCGTCGCACAATGTCGTTATTTTCCCGATTGTGCCGCTGACGGGAAGGGTTAAACCAACGTTTCAGCGGACAAGCGCAAAAGACGCAAAGGGGCCTCCCAATGAAACGCTATTCGGTCTTTGCCATCGCCAAGCAGGCGATGAACTATCACCTCGGTTGGGAAAAGGCTTGGGCCTCTCCTGCACCGAAGAAGGAATACGATGTCATCATCGTGGGTGCCGGTGGGCATGGTCTGGCGACCGCCTATTATCTGGGCAAGAACCACGGCATCAAAAACGTGGCGATCATCGAAAAAGGGTGGCTCGGCGGTGGCAACACCGGGCGGAACACCACGATCATCCGCTCGAACTATCTGCAAGATCCTTCGGCTGCGATCTATGACAAGGCGTTGCAGCTTTACGAAGGTCTGAGCCAAGATCTGAACTACAACGTCATGTTCAGCCCGCGCGGGTTGTTGATGCTGGCGCAAACCCACCACGAGGTGCGCGGCTATCTGCGCACGGTGCATGCCAATATGCTGCAAGGCGTGACGACGGAATATATCTCGCCCGCCAAGGTTAAAGAGCTGGTGCCGATCATCAACATCGACGGCCCGCGCTACCCGGTTCTGGGTGCGCTCTATCAGCCGCGCGGCGGCACCGGTCGCCATGACGCCGTGGCGTGGGGCTATGCCCGCGCCTGTTCGGCGATGGGGATGGACATCATCCAGCAAACCGAAGTGACCGCCGTTCGCCAAGAGGGCGGTGTCGTCAAAGGCGTGGAAACGACCAAGGGCTTCATCGGTTGCAAGAAGCTGGGCGTTGTCGTCGCCGGTCATTCGGGCCAGCTTGCCGAAATGGCAGGGTTCCGTCTGCCGATCGAAGCGGTGGCGCTGCAAGCGCTGGTGTCCGAGCCGATCAAGCCTTGCATGGATGTGGTCGTGATGGCCAACACGGTGCATGGTTACATGAGCCAGTCCGACAAGGGCGAGATGGTCATCGGCGGCGGCACCGACGGGTTCAACAACTTCACCCAGCGCGGGTCGTTCCACCATGTGGAAGAAACCCTGCGCGCGCTGATCGAAACCTTCCCGATGATCAGCCGTCTGAAGATGCTGCGTCAGTGGGGCGGGATCGTCGACATGACCGGCGACCGTTCGCCCATCATCTCGAAAACCCCGCTTGGCAATTGCTTCTTCAACTGCGGCTGGGGCACCGGCGGGTTCAAGGCGATCCCCGGTTCGGGCTGGGCGATGGCAGAACTGATGGCCAAGGGCGAGCCCGGGGCCTTGGCGGAAGAATTCAGCATGTGGCGCTTCAAGGAAGGCAAGTTCATCGACGAGTCGGTGGCTGCTGGTGTGGCGCACTGATGGCTGGAAACCCTGATTTCATGGGAGAGATCAAATGCTGATCCTCGAATGCCCCTACTGCGGCGTGAAGGCCGAAGAGACCGAGTTGACCCCCGGCTATGAGGCGCACCTGAAGCGCTTTGGCCCCGGTTCGACCCCGGAAGAATTCGAAGCCTATATGTTCGCGCGGAAAAACCCCAAGGGCGTGCATTTTGAACGCTGGCGGCATGCCTATGGCTGCGGCAAGTGGTTCTTGGCCGCCCGCTGCACCGCCACGCTGGAAGTGTTCGGCACCTATCCTGCCCAATCCAGCGAACCGCCTGCTGATCTGCAGGCCAAGATCAAGGCCAAGCGGCCCAACTGGGAGGGCTACAAGTGAGCACCCGTCTTTCCAAAGGCGGTCGTCTGATCGACCGCAGCCGTCAGGCGTCCTTTACCTTCAACGGCAAGCGCATGGCGGGCTTTGCCGGGGATACGCTGGCTTCTTCGCTTCTGGCCAATGACCAGATGCTGGTGGGCCGTTCGTTTAAGTATCACCGCCCGCGCGGCATCGTCGCGAGCGGCGCCGAAGAGCCGAACGCCCTGGTGAACATGGGCGAGGGCGGCCGGTTTGAACCGAACCAGCGCGTCACCACGACCGAACTGTTTGACGGTCTGACCGCGACCTCGCAGAACCACTGGCCTTCGCTGGAATTCGATGTGGGCGTGGTGAACAACTACGCCGCGCGCTTCCTGCCGGCTGGTTTTTACTACAAGACCTTCATGTTCCCGCGCTTTGCTTGGAAACATGTCTTTGAACCGATCGTCCGCCAATCGGCTGGCCTTGGTAAGGTTCCGCAGGGGCCGGAGGTTGACCGCTACGAATACGCCTATGCCTTCTGTGACCTGTTCATTGTGGGTGGCGGCATTGCAGGTTTGCAGGCGGCATTGGTCGCGGGGCAGGCTGGCAAGCGTGTGATCCTTGTCGAACAGACCGCCCATTGGGGTGGCCGCGCGCCGGTTGATGGCGATGTGATCGACGGCAAAGCGGCGGATGCATGGGTAAAAGACACCGTGCAAGCGCTTGAAAAACTGTCGAATGTCACGCTGCGCCTGCGCACCATGGCTTCGGGTGTTTATGACCACGGCTATGTGCTGGCTGACGAAAAGGTTGCCGACCATACCCCCGGCGACGGGCGTCCGCGTCACCGTCTGTGGCGTATTCGTGCGGGCAAGATCATCTCGGCCCAAGGCGCCATTGAACGTCCCTTGTCCTTTGCGGGCAATGATATTCCCGGCGTGATGCTGGCCTCGGCCGTGCGTGATTATGTCGTGAACTTTGCTGTGTCGCCCGGTGACCGCACCGTGGTTGTGACCAACAACGACGACGCCTACCGCACCGCCATCGCCTTGAAAGAGGCAGGGCTTGAAGTGCCGGTGATTGTCGATGCGCGCTCGAACCTGACCGGCGCGCTGCCGGCCAAGGCCAAGGCACTGGGCATCCGCGTTGAGGCAGGCAAGGCCATCGTCAAGGTCAAAGGCGGCAAGCGCGTGACCGGTGTTTCGATCGGCTTGCAGGCTGGCGAAGGGGCCGTTCTGGAAGACATCGCTTGCGACGCGGTTGCCATGTCAGGCGGCTGGTCGCCGGTGGTTCACCTGTGGAGCCATTGTGGCGGCAAGCTGACCTGGGATGAGGCTCAGGCGCATTTCCGTCCCGACGCGGCCCGTCCGCCGACCGGTCAGGATGGCGCGGCGATGGTCACGGTGGTTGGTGCAGCCAATGGCAATCTGTCGGCTGCGGCAGCGCTTGCGGATGTGGCGGCCCAGATGGGCGGCACCGTCGTGAAGGCCGCCGAAGTGAAAGAGGCCGCGATGGAAGCGGTCTGGATCATGCCGCAAGGCGCTGGTCCGGCGCTGAAGATGAAGATGTGGCTCGACTATCAGAACGATGTGAAGGTTTCTGACGTTCAGCTGGCCGCGCGCGAAGGCTATACGAGCGTGGAACACACCAAGCGTTACACCACGCTTGGCATGGCCACCGATCAGGGCAAATTGTCGAACATCAACGGTCTGGCTGTTCTGGCTGGCGCGCTGAACGACAAGATCCCGAATGTCGGCACCACCACCTTCCGTCCGCCCTATACCCCGGTTCCCTTTGGGGCGCTGGCGGGCGAAAGCCGCGGCGAGATCTTCCAACCCTTGCGCAAATCGCCGATGCATGGCTGGCACGAAGCCCACAACGCCTATCTGGAGCCGGTTGGCTTGTGGCGTCGGGCCTATTGCTATCCGCGTGCAGGCGAAAACCACGAGCAGGCCGTCAACCGCGAGATTCTGAACGCGCGGGCCAATGTCGGCATGCTCGACGCCTCGACCCTTGGCAAAATCATCGTCAAGGGCCCCGATGCGGGCAAGTTCCTTGACATGCTTTACACCAACGTCATGTCGAACCTTGGCATCGGCAAGTGCCGCTATGGTCTGATGTGCAACGAGCAGGGCTTCCTCTCGGATGACGGCGTTGTGATCCGCCTGTCGGAAGACAGCTGGCTGTGCCACACCACCACCGGCGGCGCCGACCGTATCCATGGTTGGATGGAAGACTGGTTGCAGTGCGAATGGTGGGACTGGAAGGTTTACACCGCCAACGTCACCGAAGAATACGCCCAGATCGCCGTCGCTGGCCCCAATGCCCGCAAGGTGTTGGAAAAGCTGGGTGGGATGGATGTTTCCAAGGAAACGCTGCCCTTCATGACCTTTGCCGATGGCACGCTGGGCGGTCTGCCGGTGCGGGTGCATCGCATCTCGTTCTCGGGTGAACTGTCTTACGAAATCGCCACCCCGGCGTCGCATGGCCTTGCCCTTTGGGAAGCGCTGATTGACGCAGGGGCCGAGTTCGGCGTCATGCCTTACGGCACCGAAGCCATGCACATCATGCGGGCCGAAAAGGGCTTTATCATGATTGGCGACGAAACCGATGGCACGGTCATTCCGCAGGATCTCAACCTTGGTTGGGCGATTTCCAAGAAGAAGGCGGATTATCTCGGCAAGCGCGGGCAAGAGCGCACCCATCTGGCAAGCCCGGATCGGTGGAAACTGGCGGGCTTTGAGACGCTGACCGGCGGGGTCATTCCCGATGGCAGCTATATCATCGCCGATGGCCATAACGCCAACGGCCAGCGCAACACCCAAGGCCGCGTCACCTCGACCTATTATTCGCCGACCCTGAAAAAGGGCATCGCGATGGGTCTTATCAAGGGCGGCATGGACCGTCTGGGCGATGTGGTGGAATTCAACACCATCACCGGCGGCACTGTGAAGGCCAAGGTCGTGGACCCGGTGTTCTATGACAAGGACGGGGAGAAGGGCAATGCGTAATCCGGTTTCGCCTTTGGGCAATGCCAGCTTCGACGGCTTTTGCACGATCAAGGAAATCGGCCCTCTGGGCATGATTTCCCTGCGCGCCAAGCCTGACGTCAAGGAACTGGCCAAGGCGGTGAAAGCGGCTGTCGGTACGAAGGTTCCCGCACAGCGCAAGATCGAGATCGCAGGCGACAAGGCCTGTGGCTGGATGAGCCCGGATGAATATATTCTGATCCTGCCCTATGCCGAAACGGGGGCCGCCATGGCAGCCATCGCATCGGAAATGGGCGCGGCGCACCATCTGGCTGCCGTGGTGTCGGACGCCCGTGCGGTGTTCCGGGTCGAGGGCGACAAGGCCGAGCAAGTGCTGGCCAAGCTTTGCCCGGTGGACTTTGAAACGCTGGAACCGGCTGAATTGCGCCGGACCCGTGCTGCGCAAGTCGCCGCCGCCTTCTGGAAAGACGGCAACGGTTATACCGTGGTCTGCTTCCGCTCGGTTGCGGCTTATGTGATGGGCCTTCTTAGCCATTCGGCTGAAAAGGGCAGCGAGTTGGTCTGAAAAGACCACAGCGCGCAAAAACAGGGCTGGCCTTCGGGCCAGCCTTTTTTGTTCAGGGCGCCAAAAGTCGCGCGAACAGGGTTTCCAGAAACTCGCCCGCCTCGGCAAAGGGATCATGGCCTTCGCCCAAGACGGCGCGCACCTGCACATCGAAATCGGCGTAATGCTGGGTCAGCGACCAGATCGAAAAGATCAGGTGATAGGGCGACAGCCGGGCAATGCGGCCCTCATCCATCCACCTGGTCAGAACCGCGCATTTTTCATCGACCAGCGCTTTCAGATCGGTTTCGATCACCGATTTGATCCGGGGCGCGCCTTGCAGGATTTCATTGGCGAAAAGCCGGCTTTCGCGCGGAAAATCGCGCGACAGTTCCAGCTTGCGGCGCACATATCCCATGATCTCGGCCAAGGGGTCGCCCTTGGGGTCCATGGCACGCAATGGATCGAGCCAAGTGGACAAAAGCCGTCCAAGAAGCGCGGCATGCACCGCCTCTTTTGAAGGGAAGTAATACAGCAGATTGGGCTTCGACAGCCCGGCCCCATCGGCAATCTGGTCCAGCGTCGCGCCGCGATAGCCATGGGCCGAGAACACATCCAGCGCCGCCTCCAGAATGGTGGCAGAGTTCTTTTCCTGAATCCGGGTGCGGGGTTTTTTCATGGTTGGTCTTCAACGCTGGGGCAGGGGGGCGCAATCGGCCCGTGTTCCGAACCTGTCCGCCCTTAAATGTTGGCCAAAAGAAGTTCCAGCCCTTCGATGGCCAACCGGTGATCCTCGACCTGTGGCAGGCCGGAAATCGTGACCACCGCCACCACGCCAACCCCGGCCACCCGGATCGGTACTGCGCCGCCATGGTCGGCATGATCGGCGCTGTCCAGCCCGTGTTTGGCCAGCGTTTCGCCCTTGTCGCGGTTGCGGGTGCCGACCAGCAAGGATGCCTCTTGAAACCGCAGCGCGGTGTTGGATTTGCGCTGGACCCAAAGGTCATTCAGCGGGGCAGAGCCGGGCAGGGCGGCATGAAACAAGGTGCGGTCGGCGCTGCGGATGTTGATGACAACCGGATGCGCGCGATCCCGCGCGAGACTGAGCAGCAACGCGCCCAGATGCAGGGCTTCGGCCTCGGCAAAGCGCGGCAGGATCAGGCGGGTGGCTTCGGCGGTCAATTCTTCAAGGCTGGGGGCGGACATCGCAGGCTCCATTTTTTGGCCAGCATGCCACAGCAGCCGGGCTTCGTGCAGGCTAAATCGCGCCGATCCCCCGCAGGATCATCGCCTTGACCGAATCCTTGGCCGCCTGCCATTGCGCGTTGGTCAGCGGCTTGCCGCCGTTCAGGGTTTCGATCTGATGACCAAAGTCGGCATAATGCTGGGTGGTGGCCCAAAGCATGTAAAGCAGGTGGTCAGGGTCCACCGGGGCCATCTTGCCCGCGTCGATCCAAGCCCGGATCAGTGCGGCGCGACCCATGGTCCAATCGCGCAGGGTGGTTTCCAGATAGTCCTGAATGACAGGCGCGCCGTGCATCACCTCGGACGCCCAGACCTTGGACCCATCGGCATGACGGCGCGAGATTTCCATCTTGGCGTCGATATAGGCGCCGATGCCCTCGACCGGGCCAGCGGCCTTGTCCATGCTGTCGGCGGCATGCAGCCAGATTTCAAAGATATTCTGCACCACCCGGCGGTAAAGGTCTTCCTTGGTGGCAAAGTAGTAATGCAGGTTGGCCTTGGGCAGCCCCGCCATATCGGCGATCAACTGCATGGTGGCACCACCAAAGCCCGCTTCGGCAAAAACCTTTTCTGCCGCCTGAAGAATGAGCGTTTCATTCTGCTGGCGGATCTCATTGCGGCGAAGGGGGCGGGTCTGTTCGGTCATGCCTTAGATTTTCGTTGACCGTTTGGTCAGGGTGTGGTGCGCTTCAACTTGACCATACGGTCAGGAAAAGATTCGCTGCAAGGGGCATCAAGACCCCAAGGTTTCAGGGAGAATGCACATGGCCGCTCCGGGTGAAAACATCCGCATCAATTCCGCGCGTCTTTGGGACAGTCTTGAGGAAATGGCGCTGATCGGGCCGGGGATTGCCGGGGGCTGCAACCGCCAGACCCTGACCGATGCCGACGGAGAGGGCCGCCATCTGTTCCAACGCTGGTGCGAAGCGGCGGGCATGACCATGGGCGTTGACACCATGGGCAATATGTTTGCGACGCGGGCAGGCACCGACCCATCGGCGCTGCCGGTCTATATGGGCAGCCATCTGGATACCCAGCCGACGGGCGGGAAATATGACGGGGTTCTGGGGGTTCTTGGCGCTTTGGAGGTTGTTCGCTCGATGAACGACCTTGGCATCAAGACCAAGCACCCGATTGTGGTGACCAACTGGACCAATGAGGAAGGCGCGCGCTTTGCCCCGGCGATGCTGGCAAGCGGTGTTTTTGCCGGGATCCATACCGAAGACTACGCCAAGGGGCGTAAGGATCTGGACGGCAAGCTGTTTGGCGAGGAGTTGAAGCGCATCGGCTGGGAGGGGACCGAAACGGTCGGCGCCCGCAAGATGCATGCGATGCTGGAACTCCATATCGAACAAGGTCCGATTTTGGAGGCAGAGGGCCGCGATATCGGCGTTGTGACCCATGGGCAGGGGTTGTGGTGGCTGGAAATCACCCTGACCGGCAAGGATGCCCATACCGGATCGACCCCGATGAACATGCGCGTCAATGCCGGGCTTGGCATGGCGCGGATCACCGAACGCGTGCATCAGATCGCGATGAGCCATCAACCCGGCGCGGTGGGCGCGGTGGGGCAGGTCAAGGTCTTTCCGAACAGCCGCAACGTGATCCCCGGCAAGGTGATTTTCACCGTCGACATTCGCAGCCCCGAACAGGCCAAGCTGGATGCGATGAAGGCCGAGGTGATGCGGGCGGCCCATGCGGTTGCGCAAGAATTGGGACTGGGCTGTGCGATTGAAGACGTCGGCCATTTCGACCCGGTGACCTTTGATCCCGACCTTGTAAAGATCGTCCGGCAATCGTCTGAAAAGCTTGGGCTTTCTCATATGGATATCATCTCGGGCGCGGGGCATGATGCCTGCTGGATCAACCGTGTGGCCCCGACGGTGATGATCATGTGTCCTTGCGTGGATGGGCTGTCGCATAACGAGGCGGAAAAGATCAGCCCGGAATGGGCGGCGGCGGGAACGGATGTGCTGCTGCATGCCGTCTTGGATGTGGCACAGGTCGTCAGCTGACGTTCATAGGAGCCGCAGATGACCCACAGCTTGCCCCTTGATCCGACAGCGCCGCTTGCAGGCCGCCTGCGCGAGGTTTCGGGGGCATTGCTGGTGCCGCCTGCGGGGCCGGAAAAGCCACAGCCTTGCGGGGTGTTTGCAGGGGGCGAACCCGTGCCGGAAAGCCTGTGCTTTGGCGGCAGCGCCGCGCAGGCGATCAATGCCTTTCCCGACCCCCGTGCGGCCACGGGGCATTTGGCCGGAACCTATCTTTTTGGCGGCATCCTTTCGGGCCATTTTGGGCATATGCTGGTCGAGGGGACGGGGCGGCTTTGGGCCTTGCACGGGCGTACGGATGTGGCGGGGGTGCTGTTCTTTGCCCGCCCCTTTGACAAGGTGAAACACTGCGCGCGGCTCTTTTCGCAGATGGCGGCCTTGTTGAGCCTGCCGCCTGTGACGGTGCTGGAGGCCCCGGTGACGGTGGATCGGCTCTTGGTTCCCGAACAAGGGCTTGGATCGGGCGAGATGCTGAACGGCCGTCCTGAATCGCGGGCAATTCTGCGCGAAAAACTGGCGCAGGTCGCCCCGGATGGCGCGGGCCGCCGGTTCTACATCACCCGCACGGGCCAGCCCGCGCGCCGGGGAATGATCATGGGCGAACAGGGGCTGGAGGCGCTCTTTGCCGCCGCAGGCTATGAGGTGATCCGGCCCGAGGATCACAAACTGGCCGAGCAGGTCGCAATGTTCCGCGCCGCCAGCCATGTCGTTGGCACCGAAGGCTCTCCGTTCCATCTTTTGGCGATGGCGGGGCAGGCGGGTTGCAAGGTTGCGGTGATGCAGCGCCGTCGCTCGCCGGTGTTTTCGCAGATTTGCGATCATCTGGAGTGGTTCTTGGGCGGCAAGGTGCTGCGGTTGGATCAGATCACCGGGATCTATGCGCCCAAAAAGCTGCGCAATCCGAACCTGATCTATCTGGAACCGTCGCGCCCGGCGATCTGGGCTGCGCTCGCCGGGGCCGGGTTCCTGACCGGTGATCCTTGGCTCGAGATGAGTGCCGAGGAACGCCGGGCGTCCTTGGGCTGGCTTGAACAACAGACGGAACACCGCCTGCGTCCGGTGGCACTGGAAGATTTGCCCGCCGACGATGGCGACGAAGAAAAAGATGCCGCCTGAGGGCGTGGCAAAGGGAGGAACGAAGATGTCCAGCACGGTTATCAAGAACGGCACCATCGTGACGGCGGATCTCAGCTATGAGGCCGATGTTCGGATCGAAGGCGGCGTCATCGTTGAGATCGGCAAGGGGCTGAAGGGCGACACCACGCTGGATGCTACGGGCTGCTATGTGATGCCGGGCGGCATTGACCCCCATACGCATCTTGAGATGCCCTTTATGGGCACCTATTCCAGCGATGATTTTGAAAGCGGCACCCGTGCGGCGGTGTCAGGCGGCACCACGATGGTGGTCGATTTCGTGCTGCCGGGGCAGGGCCAGGGGCTGATGGATGCCGCGCAGATGTGGCACAACAAATCGGGCCGCGCGCATTGCGATTATTCCTATCACATGGCCATCACCTGGTGGGGCCAAAAGGTGTGGGAGGATATGGAACTGTCCGTGAAGGCGGGCATGACCAGCTTCAAGCATTTCATGGCCTATAAGGGCGCGCTCATGGTCAATGACGATGAGATGTATCAATCCTTCAAGCGGGTTGGCGATTTGGGCGGGCTTGCCATGGTGCATGCCGAGAACGGCGATGTGGTGGCCGAATTGACGGCCAAACTCTTGGCCGAGGGCAATACCGGCCCCGAGGCGCATGCCTATTCCCGCCCCCCGCAGGTCGAGGGCGAGGCGACCAACCGCGCCATCATGATCGCCGATATGGCCGGCGTGCCTTTGTATGTCGTGCATACCTCTTGCGAGGATGCCCATGAGGCCATTCGGCGCGCGCGCCAACAGGGCAAACGCGTCTGGGGCGAGCCGCTGATCCAGCATCTGACCTTGGATGAAAGCGAATATTTCAATCCCGATTGGGACCATGCCGCGCGGCGCGTGATGTCGCCGCCCTTCCGCAACAAGAAACATCAAGACAGCCTTTGGGCGGGCCTGCAATCGGGCAGCCTGTCTTGTGTGGCGACCGACCATTGCGCCTTTACCACTGAACAAAAGCGCTTCGGGGTAAAGTCGTTTGCCCAGATCCCGAACGGGACGGGGGGGCTGGAAGACCGCATGCCGATGCTGTGGACCCATGGGGTGAACACCGGGCGGTTGACGCCGAACGAATTCGTTGCGGTCACCTCGACCAACATCGCCAAGATCTTGAATTGCTACCCGAAAAAAGGCGCTGTATTGGTCGGCGCTGATGCCGATCTGGTGGTTTGGGATCCGAAAAAGGAAAAGACCATTTCGGCCAAGAGCCAGCAATCGGCGATTGATTACAACGTGTTCGAAGGCCAAAAGGTTGTCGGGTTGCCCCGCTTTACGCTGTCGCGCGGTCGGGTGGGGTATGAGGATGGCAAGGTGATCGGCAAGGAAGGTCACGGCCAGTTCGTCGCCCGCGAGGCCCGCCCTGCCGTGAACCGGGCTTTGAGTGCATGGAAAGACCTGACGGCGCCGCGGCCCGTCCAACGCTCCGGCATGTCGCCGACGGGGGTATGATGAAGGATACAGTGACCGCCTCTCCTGTGATCGAGGCCAAGAACCTTAATTTGGTGTTCAACACCAATGACGGCCCGGTTCACGCCCTGAAGGATGTGAACCTGACCATCAACAAGGGGGATTTCGTGTCCTTCATCGGGCCGTCGGGCTGTGGCAAGACCACGTTCCTGCGCGCGATTGCGGCTTTGGAAACGCCGACCGGCGGCACCTTGACGGTGAATGGCATGTCGCCCGACGAGGCGCGGCGTAAGCGGGCTTACGGCTATGTGTTTCAGGCGGCGGGGCTATATCCGTGGCGCACGATTGCCGGGAACATCAAGCTGCCCTTGGAAATCATGGGGTTTTCCAAGGCTGAACAGGACGAGCGTGTGGCGCGGGTTCTGGAGCTGGTGGAACTGACCGGTTTTGGCAAGAAATTCCCTTGGCAGCTTTCTGGCGGTATGCAGCAGCGTGCCTCCATCGCCCGCGCTTTGGCCTTTGATGCGGACATCTTGCTGATGGACGAACCGTTCGGCGCCTTGGACGAGATCGTCCGCGACCGCCTGAACGAAGAAGTGCTGAAGCTTTGGGCGCGCACCGGCAAGACCATTGGTTTTGTCACCCATTCGATCCCCGAGGCGGTGTATCTGTCGACCAAGATCGTTGTGATGTCGCCCCGTCCGGGCCGCATTACCGATGTGATCGACAGCCCCTTGCCGCGCGAACGTCCCTTGGACATCCGCGACAGCCGCGAATTCATCGAAATTTCGCACCGTGTCCGCGAGGGCCTGCGCGCCGGCCATGGAGACGCAGTATGACCGGCGGGGCCATGGCATTTCTCGCCGGGGCAATGGCGATTTTTCTGGCTGCGGCCAGTGCCTTGCGGGCGTATGTTGGCACGGGGCAGGTCTGGCTGATCGTGGCTTCGCTGGCGCTTTATGGGGCGGGCAACCTGTTGATGGTGCGCCTGATGCGCGAAAGCGGGATGGCGGTCGCGATTTCCATCTCGGCGGTGCTGCAACTGGTGTTGGCGACGCTGGTCGCCGTGCTGTTCTTTGCGGAACGCCCTAGCCAGATGCAATGGGCCGGTATCGCGCTGGGGGTGGTCGCCGTGGCGCTGATCGGCTGGCCGAAGGGGGCGGTTCAATGAGCGGGGGGGCAATGAAACATGTGCTTCCCGTGCTGACTGTCGTCGCCGCGATCATTGCACTTTGGTATGCGGCCGCCGTGGGGTTGAACCGGGCTTGGGTCTACGATCAGGCCGAACGGGCAGGGGTGGCGCCTGCCTCCGGCATGGCGCTGATTGCCGAGACATGGAGCCAAGAGCGTCCGGTCTTGCCCGCGCCGCATCAGGTGGCGGTGGAGCTTGTGAAGACCACCTTTGGCATGGCCCCAAGCTCGAAGCGGTCTTTGGTCTATCACGGCTGGGTCACGCTGTCGGCCACGCTGTTGGGCTTTGCCATCGGCACGGGGTTGGGGATTTTGCTGGCTGTCGGCATTTTGCACAACCGTGCAATGGACATGAGCGTGATGCCTTGGGCGATTGCCAGCCAGACCATTCCGATCTTGGCCATCGCGCCGATGATTATCGTGGTGCTGAATTCGGTTGGATTGCAGGGGCTGGTGCCAAAGGCGATCATCTCGGCTTACCTCTCGTTCTTCCCGGTGGTTGTGGGCATGGTCAAGGGGCTGCGCAGCCCCGACCAGATGCAGCTTGATCTGTTGAAAACCTATAATGCATCGAACACCGAAGCGTTTTGGAAGCTACGGCTTCCTGCCTCGATGCCCTACCTCTTTACCTCTTTGAAGGTTGGTATGGCGGCAAGCCTTGTGGGGGCAATCGTGGGTGAATTGCCGACCGGCGCGGTGGCGGGTCTTGGGGCGCGGCTGCTTTCCGGCAGCTACTATGGCCAGACCGTGCAAATCTGGGCAGCGTTGTTTGCGGCGGCGATTGTGGCCGCGGGCATGGTGATGCTGATCGGGCTGATGGAGCGGCGGACCTTGAAACGTATGGGGATGGCGCGATGAGCTGGCTTGTTGTGGCCCTTGGCGCTTGGGCGTTTGGCTGGTGGATCAACACCCGGTTGGCGAGGTCTTCGTTGGCAAGGACGCGGGGCGGCAAGCTGGCCGTGCCGGTGATCTTTGGCCTGACGGTGCTGCTCTTGTGGGAAGGGCTGGTGCGGGGGCTGACTGTCTCGCCGGTGATCTTGCCGCCGCCTTCGGATGTGGTGGCGCGGCTCATCTCCAGCGTGCCGACACTGTGGGAAGATTTTGTGCAAACGGCCGTCAAAGGCGCGCTGTCGGGCTATTTCATTGGCTGTGCGGCGGCCTTTGCGACGGCGATCCTGATCGACCGCAGCCCGTTCTTGCAGCGCGGCCTTTTGCCGGTGGGCAATTTCGTGGCCGCCCTGCCGATCGTCGGTATCGCGCCGATCATGGTGATGTGGTTCGGCTTTGACTGGCAGTCGAAGGCGGCGGTCGTGGTGGTCATGGTGTTCTTTCCGATGCTGGTGAACACGGTGGCGGGCCTTAAGGCCAGCGACCATATGCAGCGCGACCTGATGGCGACATGGTCGGCCAGCTATTGGCAAAGCCTTTTCAAGCTGCGCCTGCCCGCTGCCATGCCTTTTGTTTTCAACGGCTTGAAGATTGCTTCCACCCTTGCCCTGATTGGCGCCATCGTTGCCGAATTTTTCGGCAGCCCGACGCGTGGCATGGGTTTTCGGATCAATGCCTCGATCGGGCAGCTGGCGCTGGACATGATCTGGGCGGAAATCGTTGTCGCAGCCATAGCGGGTTCGGCCTTCTATGGTATCGTGGCCATGATCGAGAAGCGGGTGACCTTCTGGCACCCGTCGCAACGGACTTAATGACGGCACTTAACAAGGCCCCAAGAAAAGGGGCCGCAACACGGAGGTTTGGAATGAAAAAGCTACTGACTTCGGCGCTGTTCATGGCATTCGCCACCGGCGCGCAGGCAGCCGACGATGTGACTTTGCAGCTGAAATGGGTCACGCAGGCCCAGTTCGCGGGCTATTATGTGGCTGCCGCGAAAGGCTTTTATGAGGCCGAAGGCCTGAACGTCACCATCCTGCCGGGCGGCCCGGATGTGGCGCCGACGCAGGTGATCGCGGGCGGTGGTGCGGATGTGGTTGTGGACTGGATGCCGTCGGCCCTTGCCGCACGCGAAAAGGGTCTGGCGCTGGTCAACATCGCCCAGCCGTTCAAATCGTCGGGCATGATGCTGACCTGCCTGAAGGATTCCGGTGTGGCCACCCCGGCCGACTTCAAGGGCAAGACCCTTGGCGTCTGGTTCGGCGGCAATGAATACCCGTTCCTGAACTGGATGAACAAGCTGGGTCTGAAGACCGATGGCACCGATGTGACGGTGCTGAAGCAGGGCTTCAACGTCGATCCCCTGTTGCAAAAGCAGGCGGCTTGCGTGTCGACCATGACCTACAACGAATACTGGCAGGTGATCGACGCAGGCGTGAAGCCCGAGGATCTGGTGACCTTCAAATATGAAGACGAAGGTGTCGCCACGTTGGAAGACGGGCTTTATGTCATGGAAGACAAGCTGGCTGATCCGGCCTTTGAAGACAAGATGGTGCGCTTTGTCCGCGCCTCGATGAAGGGCTGGAAAGAGGCCGAGGCCAACCCGGATGAAGCCGCGATGATCGTGCTGGAAAACGATGCGACCGGCGCCCAGACAGAAGCCCACCAAAAGCGGATGATGGGCGAGATTGCCAAGCTGACGGCAGGCTCGAACGGCGCGCTGGATGAGGCGGACTATGCCCGCACCGTGGCGGCGCTGATGTCGGGTGGTTCGGACCCGGTTATCACCAAAGAGCCGGCTGGCGCATGGACCCATGCCATCACCGATAAAGCGCTGCAATAAGAGCGTCTAAATACAAAATGGGGCGCGGGGGGAAACCCTCGTGCCCTTTTTTCATGCCCGGAAACCGGGTGTTAACCGCGGCACCTTTAGCTTTGGGTCAAGAGAAGGGGGCGCTGATGGTGCATTTTATGAACCGGCTGGTCTGGGTTCCGGTGGCCGGGCTTTTGGCGGCGCTGTTCTGGCTGGTCTGGCTTGACGGAAAATCGGCACCGGGGGGCTATCTTTTCGCCACACCTGACGCCGCGACGGAAGCTGGATATTGCCTTGCCGTGGCCGAACGCGGGCGGGAACTGACCTATGGTCAGGGGGAGCGTAAACTTGAACAGTTTCTGGGGGAAAGCATCGACTTCTGGCGGATGCGGGTCGAAGGGGCGGGGCCGGCGGGGCATGTGGCCTTGGCCCGCGATCTGGCCCGACCGGGGGTGAATGAAGGGGCGCATCTGCATCTGGCCTTGCAAGATTGCGGGCGCCGCGCGGTGGCGCTTTACGGCCACCGTTTTGCCTCGAGGGCCGGGGGATAGGGGGGGCGGATCGCCGCTTGCACGGGCGGTTCGGGTCTGTAAAGTAATTTACAGGATCAACCGCCGGAGCCGTCATGCCGCTGTCTGCCCTTACTGGAACGCGCCTGCGCGAAAGGCGGTTGGCCTTGGGGCTGAAACAGGCAGAGCTTGCCCAGCGCGTCGGGATTTCCGCCAGCTATCTGAATCTGATCGAACACAACCGCCGCCGCATTGCCGATGATCTTCTGACCGAAATGGCCCAAGCGCTGGATGTGCCTTTGGCCACCTTGCAAGAGGGGCATGCAGGCCAGTTGGTGGATGGGCTGCGGGCCGCCGCCGCCGCCGTACCGGGCGCTGCGGCCGAGGTGGAGCGGGTCGAAGACCTGCTAGGGCGCTTTCCGGGGTGGTCGGCGGCACTGGTCGAATTGCACGACCGCAGCCGCGCCCTTGGTCGTGTGGTTGAGGTGCTGAACGACCGGATGGCGCATGACCCGCATCTGTCGGCCAGTCTGCACGAGGTCTTGTCCGCCGTCTCGTCGGTGCGCACGACGGCGGCCATTCTGGCCGATACCGAAGACATCGACGCCGACTGGCGGGCTCGGTTTCACCGCAACCTGCACGAAGACAGCGAACGGCTGGCCCAAGGGGCCGAAGCCTTGGTTGCCTATCTGGATGCCGCAGGGCAAGGGCAGGATCACACCATCAGCACCCCGCAAGACGAGGTGGAATCCTGGGCCGAGGCCTGCGATTGGGATCTGGCCCATGCCGAAGATATCGCGCAGTCACCCCATCTCGCCTCGGCGGCGGGGCGCGTGCTGGCCGCGGGGTTACAGGCACAATATGCGACCGATCTTGCGGCCATCCCCATCCCCGCCTTCAACAGCGCCATGGCGGCGGGGGCCGATCCGCTGACGCTGGCGCGCAGCTTTGGGGTGCCTGTGCTGGCGGCGTTTCGGCGCATGGCGTTGTGCGCAGGGTCGGGGTTCGGGTTGCTGATCTGCGACGGGTCGGGCACCCTGACGCTGCGCAAGGCGATTGCGGGATTTTCGCCGCCGCGGTTTGGCGCAGCCTGTCCCCTTTGGCCCTTGTTCACGGCCCTTGCCCGCCCCGAAACCCCGGTCGAGGCGGTGATTGCCCTGCCCGGACCGCAGGGCGCGCGGCTGCGCGCGCGGGCTTTCGCGCAGGTGCGCTATCCCGGCGGGTTTCGTGGCCCGGAACTGCGCGAAGCGGCGATGCTGCTGGCGCCTGAACCCGCGGGGGCAGAGCCTGCGCTGGAAGTGGGGCCGACCTGCCGCATCTGTCCGCGCCCCGCCTGTCCCGCACGGCGCGAACCGTCGATCCTGCAAGGCTGATCCCTTTTGACAGCCGCCGGTTTTGCCCCGATAGTCACCCCCGGGGGAACCGCAAGGTCGGGGGATGAATGGCGGGCCGCGTGCTGCTGATCGAGGATGAGCCGAACATCGCCGAGGCGATCCGCTTTATCCTATCGCGCGAGGGCTGCGAGGTCGTGATTGAGGCCGACGGCGACCGCGCGCTGTCGCGCATTGCCGATTGCGCCCCCGATCTGGTGATCCTTGATCTGATGCTGCCGGGGATGAGCGGGCTGGAAATCCTGTCGGCGCTGCGGGCCAATCCTGCGACCCTGGGGTTGAAGGTGTTGATGCTGACCGCCAAGGGGCAGGGGCGTGACCGCGAGGCTGCCGAACGCGCCGGGGTTTCGGCCTTTATGGCCAAGCCCTTTGCCAATGCCGAGATGCGCGCCAAGGTGCGCGCGCTGTTGGAGGGCTGATGGTACAAGGCCCCTTGTTTCTTGCGCGTGCCGTCTATCGCCGCCGCCGTCTGCGCGATGCGGGTCGGTTGTTGCCGGTAGTGGGGCTGCTGCTTTTGGTGCTGCCGGGCCTTGGCCAAGGCAATACGGAAAGTGCGGGTCAGACCGCGATTTACATCTTTGTGGTCTGGGCGCTGCTGATTGCCGCCGCCGCAGCCCTGGCCCCCGGCCTGTCGCGCACCGAAGGTGAGGCGGACCCGGTGGAGGATCCCCTCGATCCATCTGGGGATCCGCGCTGAGATGCCCTTTAATCTGCTGGTCCTGATCTGCCTGCTCTATGTCGCCTTCCTGTTCCTTGTTGCCTTTGTCGTTGAACGGCGGGCTGCGACGGGGCGGCTTGGCTTTCTGCGCTCGCCAATGATCTACACGCTGTCCTTGTCAATCTATTGCACCGCCTGGACATTTTACGGGGCGGTCGGTTATGCGGCGCGCTCGGGGTTGGAGTTTCTGACGATCTATCTTGGCCCGACACTGGTCTTTGTCGGCTGGTGGCTGGTGCTGCGAAAACTGGTCAGGATCGGGCGGCAACAGCGTGTCACCTCGATTGCCGATCTGATCTCCAGCCGCTTTGGCAAATCGAACATCCTTGGGGTGGTTGTCACCCTGATCGCGGTGATTGCGGCCACGCCCTATATCGCCTTGCAATTGCAATCCCTGACCCTGTCCTTTTCGGTCTTTGCCCAAGGCGCGCCCGAGGATTGGCTGTTGCCGGGCCATGAGAACGTGGCGCTGTGGGTGGCGGTGGGGCTGGCCCTGTTCACCATTCTGTTCGGCACCCGCAAGCTGGACGCCAAGGAACAGCACCACGGCATTGTCACCGCCATCGCGGTTGAGGCGGTGGTCAAGCTGGTGGCGCTCGTGGCGGTGGGCAGTTTCGTCGTCTGGGGGTTGGCGGGGGGCATTGGCCCGATGATCGACATGATTTCGGTCTACAAGGCCCCCGGCTGGGCCTTTCAAAGCGACCGTTGGATCGGGCTTATCACGTTGTCGGCGGCGGCCGTCCTGAGCCTGCCGCGGATGTTTCAGGTCATGGTGGTGGAAAACGTCGATGAACGCCATCTGGCGCGCGCCAGTTGGGCCTTTCCGGCCTATCTGTTTGCCATGAGCCTGTTCATCCTGCCCATCGCCGTCATGGGGTTGGAGCGGATGCCCGAAGGGGCCAATCCTGACATGTTGGTGCTGACGCTGCCCTTGGCCGAAGGGCAGGGCGCTTTGGCGATGTTGGCCTTTCTGGGCGGGTTTTCGTCCGCCACCTCGATGGTGATCGTGGAAACCATTGCGCTGGCCACGATGATTTCCAACAACGTTGTCATGCCCTTGTGGCTGCGACTGCGGCCCGATGCGGCGTTGTCGGGCGATTTGCGGGCCGGGGTCTTGCTGACCCGGCGACTGGCGATTGCGGGCGTTTTGGCGCTGGGGTTGTTCTATTATCGGTTTTCCGGCGGATCTGCCGCGCTGGCGGCCATCGGGCTGATTGCCTTTGCCGGTATGGCGCAATTCCTGCCCGCCATGCTGGGCGGCATCTTTTGGCGCGGCGGCACCAAGGTGGGGGCGCTGGCCGGGTTGGTGACCGGGTTTGTCATCTGGGCCTATACGCTGTTTCTCCCCTCGTTCGGAAGTGATGCGGTGATCCCGACCCATGTCTTTGCCGAAGGGCTGTTCGGGTTTGATTGGCTGCGCCCACGGGCACTGTTTGGCACCGAGGGCATGGACCCGCTGGTGCATTCGATCTTCTGGTCGCTGTCGCTGAACACGCTGGCCTTTGCGCTTGGCTCGGTGCTGACCTTTCCTGACCCGGTGGAGCGCATCCAAGGCGTGGCCTTCGTCAATGCCTTTGACCGCGAAGCACAGGCCGAGCGTTTGGGCTGGAGCCACGGTCAGGCCGAGCCCGAGGCGCTGCTGTCGCTGGCGCAGCGCATCCTTGGCGAAGAGGCCTTGACCTTTTTCGAGGCGCAGGCCCGCCTGCAAGGCAAGGAGGGTTTCTTACCCGATCTGACGCCCGCCTTTCTGGCCGAGGCAGAGCGCAAACTGGCAGGGTCGGTGGGGGCGGCGACGGCCCATGCCATGATCAGCCAGCTTTTCGGCCATGCCACGGTGACGGTGGAAGATCTGATGGCGGTCGCCAATGAAACCGCGCAGATCATGGAATATTCCGCCAAGCTGGAGGCCAAGCAAGAGGAACTGACCCGCACCGCCCGGCAATTGCGCGAGGTGAACGAAAAGCTGACCCAGCTTTCTGTGCAAAAGGACGCCTTCCTTAGCCAGATCAGCCATGAGCTGCGCACGCCGATGACCTCGATCCGGGCGTTTTCCGAGATTCTGACCGAAGGCGAGGTGCCGACCGATATGGTAAGCTCCTCGGGGCGGATCATTCATTCCGAAGCGGTGCGGTTGACGCGATTGTTGGATGACCTGCTGGATCTGTCGGTTCTGGAAAATGGCACGGTGCAGTTGAACCTGTCGCTGGCCCATCTGGGCGAGATGCTGGACCGCGCGGTGCAAGCCTCGGGGCAGAACCGGCCAGAGCGTCCGTTTGAAATTCACCGTACCGCGTTGAGCGAGGAACTTTATCTGCTGACCGATGCCGACCGATTGGTACAGGTGTTCATCAACCTGATCTCCAACGCGCGGAAGTATTGTGATGCCGATCCGGGCGTGTTGCGGATTGCCGTGCGGCAAAAAGGCGGTCGGGTGACGGTGGATTTCATCGACAACGGCAAGGGAATTCCAAAGGAATCGCAACGGCTTATCTTTGAGAAATTCGCGCGCTTAACCGATCAGATGCGGGCAGGTGG
>JACCDN010956237.1_pt1 | contig 23465 bp, 26 predicted proteins | sample 7441691 | NCBI WGS metagenome assembly JACCDN01 (sample SAMN15323439, study PRJNA562643) | freshwater metagenome | isolation source: river surface water | place: USA:Blue River Watershed | collected 2017-08-16 | reverse complement strand
GCTGTCTGCAAAGGATCGGGCTGACGAGAACGCGGCGCACCCCGCCCAGTGCTATTGCCGTAGGCATTGCCATTCGTGTTGCCGTGGACATTGCCGTTGACATTGCCATTACGGTTCGGCGGCCCACCAAATTTGCCTTTGCCAGGGCCACCGCGGGAGTCTTGCGGGCGACCCGCCGGCTTTTGCAGGCCATTGGCCGCCATCAGTGCACGCACCGCATGCTCATCCATCTCTTCCCAACGGCCACGCTTGAGGTTGCTCGGCAGCGTGAGCGAGCCATACCGTGTGCGGATCAGACGCGAAACGGTCAGACCGACCGATTCGAACATCCGACGCACCTCACGATTACGGCCCTCGGAAATCGTGACGCGATACCAGCGATTTGCGCCATCGCCACCACCATCGGCAATCTTGTTGAACTGTGCAAGGCCATCATCAAGCTCCACGCCAGAGAGCAATTTCTGCCGCATGCCTTCTTCGAGTTCTCCGAGCGTACGCACTGCGTATTCCCGCTCGATGCCGTAGCGAGGATGCATGAGCTTGTTGGCAAGGTCACCAGAGGTGGTAAACAGAAGCAGACCTTCGGTATTGAAATCGAGGCGGCCCACGGCCAGCCATTTGCCAACCTTCATGGTGGGCAAGCGATCAAAAACGGTAGCGCGGCCCTCAGGATCACTGCTGCTGACGATTTCGCCCGAGGGCTTGTGATAGACCAGCACGCGCGGAGGACGGCTGCTGACTTTACGTTGTACGAGTTTGCCGTTGATTCTGACCTGGTCTGCAGGCAGTATGCGCTGGCCAATGTGAGCAGGCTCACCATTGACCGACACCCTGCCAGCAATAATCAATTCTTCCATGTCGCGACGAGAACCCAAACCGGCCTCAGCCAGTACCTTATGCAACTTGGGCGCATCATCATCGGCAGTCAGGTCGCGACGCGCTGGCTTTTGATGTCGAGTCCCGTGCTTGACGGTAGAGGCTGCTTCTTCGCCAGCAGCGATGCGGTCATAGTCATCCGAAGTAACAAAACTGAAGATCGCATCAGCGTCTGCGCCTGCACTGCGCTGACCATGGCGTTGATTGGCGTGCTGCTGTTTCTGGCGCGGGCCTGGTTTGCCACGCTGTGGTTCGCGGACCGCCATACTGGCACCGGCTCGGTCAGCAGGCGCAACGGGCTTTCCTGCTTCGCCCTCTTTGTCTGGGCCCCGCGAGCGTCGCAAGGCGCGCGGACCGCGTACACCACGGCGAGGGTTTTTCTTGTCCTGTCTGGCCTTGTCTTTTGCAGGCGCCTCATTACCGGCGGTCGTGTCACCGGTGGTTTCTGCTGCATCGCCACTCCGAGGCGGCAACTGAGGGTCATTCGGGTCGGGTGCGGTCATCTTGGGTATCGGATGTTGATTCAGTGGGAGCATTGTCATCGTGCTCATCCGGGAGCGGTACCTCACCCCCCTCTTGCGCTTCCTCTTGCGGTACGTCTTGTGCTTCGTGCTGCTGATCGCCTCGAGCCAGTGTTACCGACTGTGAAGCCTCATCCATAGCCGGCTCGGAAAAATCAATTGCTGCCTGATCCAGTGACGCCTGGAGGTTTTGCTCCATTGCCTGAACCGCGGCTGCCGCCTCTTCTGGCAATACATCGGCACCAACTTGCTGCAGTGGCGGCAACTGCTCCAGCGAGGACAAACCCAAATCATCAAGAAATTGCTTCGTGGTGGCCAGGAGCGCAGGACGTCCGGGTACATCACGATGACCAATCACGTCGACCCAACCGCGATCCTCGAGCAATTTGATCGTCTGCGAGTTGACGGCCACACCGCGAATCTCTTCAATGTCACCGCGTGTCACGGGCTGACGATAGGCGATGATGGCGAGCGTTTCAAGTGTGGCCCGCGTGTATTTCGGTGGTTTCTCGGGGTTCAGTCTGTCGAGATAAACCTTCATCTCGGCACGGCTCTGAAAACGCCAGCCCGTCGACAGGTTCACCAGCTCGACACCATGCCCCTCCCAATCCTGAACGAGTTCTTCCAGCAAGATCTTGATGGTATCGGTATCCAGTACGGACTCTGTGTCATCAGCATGACCAGCAAAAAGCTTTTTAAGCTCATTGATCGATAATGCCTCGTGCGTGCACAACAGTGCAGTCTCGAGGACTTTTTTCGCCTCAACGGTATTCATCTACGATTCGTACAATACGAGTTGGTTGCAGTGAGAAGCACAATCCTGAGCCCGCGTCAGCCAGGCTGAAACGGGTAAGGCATGGGTTTTATTGCTGGCAATCAGCGCCCGCGGTTGTAGAGTTTTTCTTGGGGCGACTGCTGCGTCTTGACCGGTGTAAGGCTTGAGAATTCGATAGGGCGCCGGATCACGCCACGCCGGTATCAGCGTTGGCCGGGATTATAGGGTACTTCGATACGATTGTCATCGCCTCAATCGTGAGGGTTCCGGGGGACTTTAGTGCCCGCCGGTACGCCAAGGCAGGCTTGTCGGAGACGCCGTCCCTCGTCCGCCAGGCAACTGCCGGCAGCGGCGGTCACAGACGTCAACATGTGAGGCAGACCCTTATTTTCAAAGACTTTAGAAACACAATGCAAGTGATCCGAACGACTGCTTTCGCCAGAATTATTTTTATGGCAATTTTTCGGTCAGCGCGGCATCGTTTTGCTCGCCCGAAGAAAAATCTCTGTTTAGCTTCCGGCTGGAGGACTCCAAAAAATCAGTGTCACTCTGACAGTCCAACACTGACCCCAAAACGGATCCTCTAAAAATTCAGCACGCCAGAAAAAGTGGAAATTACGCTGCCTAACGAGAAATCTCCCAAGCCCAAAACTTTCTTTGAACAATTCGCCCCTGGCAGCTCAAAGTGGATGAAAGGTGCGGTCTTCAAAAGCGGCAAGGTGGAATACAGTCTTTCCACGCCCCAGGGTATGTCGGTGGAGTTGTCCGTTGATAGCATAAAAAAACCACTCAGCATGGCCTGCGGTTTTAAAAAAGGCGATTCAGGCGATGAACTTTCTAATGCCTATGACGTGATGGAAAAACTGAAATTCAAGAAGCGCTGATGCAAGACCACTATTCATCGGGCTAAGGGCCTGAGCGTGTCGATGACAAAAAACAAAAGCCCGTGAAAGTCACGGGCTTGTCTTAATTTGATGCGATGTTTGGTTGCGGGGACAGGATTTGAACCTGTGACCTTCGGGTTATGAGCCCGACGAGCTGCCAGACTGCTCCACCCCGCGTCTGAAGGATAGAACTATACAGGCTATCGGCGGCTAATGCAAACTGAGTTCCATCGTCGCAGCGAATGTTAAACTCGTTGCTCACCTCAAACCGACGTCTGCTCAGGCGTTTATCACTACCTGCTATCGAATGAACTTCTGCCCCAGCTGCGGTCATGTCGTCTCACTCAGGGTTCCACCTGATGACACTCGGTCTCGCTATGTGTGCGAGAGCTGTGGCGAGATCCACTATCAAAATCCCAAGATGGTTGTGGGCAGCATACCGCTATGGGATGAAGGCGGCAGTGCGCAGGTCTTGCTCTGCCGTCGCGCCATTGAGCCACGCAGAGGTTACTGGACACTGCCTGCAGGTTTCATGGAAAACGGCGAAACAACTGCAGAGGCTGCAGCGCGCGAAACGCTGGAAGAAGCCGGCGCGCGAATCGAGTTGCTCGATCTGTTCAGCTTGCTGAATGTCGCGCATGTGCATCAGGTACATCTGTTTTATCGCGCACGCTTGTGTGATCTTGATTTCGCAGCAGGGATCGAAAGTCTGGAAGTGCGATTGTTCAACGAGCAAGAAATACCGTGGGGCGATCTTGCTTTCCCCACGGTCACGCATACACTGAAGCGATTCTTTGCCGACCTCGCCGCATCACGCGAGGGTCAGGCGTTTGGTGTGCATGCGCTCGACATTGCGCCGGGCATGCGTATCAATGGCTGAACATCACCAGCTGGTTTCGCGCTCCGCTGTGGATGTGATCTTGTGTACCGAGAGGTCGGCACCTTCGTACTCTTCTTCTGGATCAAGCCGTATGCCAACCGTGATTTTCAAAAGACCGTAGACCAGCACACCACCCACCACAGCAATCGCAATACCCAGCAAGGTCCCAATCAGCTGAGACATCAGCGACACTCCGCCTAAACCACCCAATGCCTGCGCACCAAAAATACCGGCAGCGATGCCACCCCAAGCACCACACAAACCATGCAGTGGCCAAACGCCCAGCACATCATCGATTTTCCAGCGGTTCTGCGTGAGCGTGAACAACCAGACAAAGATCGCGCCGGCGATACCGCCAGTGGCCAGTGCGCCAAGTGGATGCATCAGATCGGAACCCGCGCAAACAGCGACCAGTCCTGCCAGCGGTCCGTTGTAAGCGAAGCCCGGATCGTTTTTGCCAATCACAACCGCTACCAGCGTACCGCCCACCATGGCCATGAGGGAATTCATCGCGACCAGTCCATTCATCTTGTCCAGAGTTTGTGCGCTCATCACATTGAAGCCGAACCAACCCACGGCGAGTATCCACGCACCGAGCGCCAGAAATGGAATACTCGACGGCGGGTGGGCAGAGATGCTGCCGTCCTTGGAATAGCGGCCACGGCGAGACCCCAGCAGCAGCACAGCCGGCAACGCTGCCCAGCCACCAACGGCATGAACGACTACCGAGCCGGCAAAGTCATGGAAGGCGGCGCCGTAGCTGGCTTCCAGCCACGCCTGTACGCCAAAGCGCTGATTCCATGCAATCCCTTCAAAGAACGGATAGATCAGCCCGACCATCAGAGCGGTAGCCACCAGTTGCGGATGAAAACGAGCACGCTCGGCAATCCCACCGGAGATGATGGCCGGTATCGCAGCGGCAAAGGTCAGCAGGAAGAAAAACTTCACCATTTCAAAGCCGCTCTTCTGAGCCAGTACCTCAGCGCTAGTGAAAAAGTTGACGCCGTAGGCAATGCTGTAACCGACGAAGAAATAAGCAATGGTCGATACAGCGAAATCGACTAATATTTTTACCAGCGCATTGACCTGGTTTTTCTTGCGCACTGTGCCAAGCTCAAGGAACGCAAACCCGGCATGCATCGCCAGAATCATGATGGCGCCAAGCAGAATGAACAACGTATCCGCGCCGCTGCGGAATGAATCCATGGAAACTCCCTGTTTATGTGCATAAATAAGCCAACGAGGGTGCCAATTAGCAATATTCGTTCCTCTTTGGTGCCTCCGAATCAGTTTTGCAAGTCATTGAATTCAATGAAGTTTTCATAAGAGAAAATATGCTCCTCGATAAATCGCACCGAAAATGCGCAAATAGCCGTCCGTATTGGTGAGACGCATGATCCCCTGGCTAGAGAAAGACACGCCTTTTCCAGATGTAAGTCAGGCACTGACTGAGGCTGAGGGAGCCCCCGGATTACTGGCGGCGGGTGCCGACCTGTCGCCGGCGCGCTTGCTGAATGCCTATCAAAACGGCATTTTTCCGTGGTTCTCCGAGCACCAGCCAGTGCTGTGGTGGAGCACCGACCCCCGCATGGTGCTACCTACCGCCGAGTTCAAGATTTCAGACAGCTTGCGCAAAACCCTCAAGAAAGTGGATCAAAGCATGCGTACGGGTGGCCGCTGGCAGGTGCGCTTCGATACCGCCTTCGAGTCGGTGATCCGGGCCTGCGCGGCCCCGCGCGAAGGATCCTCGGGCACCTGGATCTCCGAGGATATTGTGGCCGGCTACTGTCAGCTGCATGCACTGGGGTATGCCCATTCATCTGAGCTATGGCGGGACAATGAGCTGGTCGGCGGCGCTTATGGCATTTGTATCGGGCGCATGTTCTACGGTGAATCCATGTTTGCCAAGGTCACTGATGCATCCAAGACCGCGCTGGCCTATCTGGTTGAATTCCTCCGCGCTCAGGATGTCGAACTGATCGATTGCCAGCAAGAGACGAATCACCTGACTTCGCTAGGGGGGCGGACTGTGCCGCGCGCCGCTTTCATCTCCCACATGAAATCTGCGCTTGCTCAGCCGACAATAGCGCATTGGGTACCCAGACTGATGTTCTCCGAGCCAGCATGACAGCAAAGCTTTGCGCTTTTCGGTACGATCAGTGTAAATTCCTTTTTATGGTTGCAGACCTCCACTCCACAGAATGACACATCTCAAGGACCTGCCTTTTTCGACGCTGCAGTTTTATGCGACGGCGCCCTATCCGTGCAGCTACCTTGATGACCGACAGGCGCGCTCTCAAGTGGCGACGCCGTCGCACCTGATCAATGCGGATGTGTACTCCGAACTGGTGAAAAACGGTTTCCGACGTAGTGGCATTTTTACCTACCGCCCCTACTGTGATGGCTGTCAGGCGTGCACTCCGGTGCGTGTGCGTGTGGCAGACTTCGCCGCCAACCGCAGCCAGCGCCGCTCATGGAAACAGCACCAGCACCTTTCGACCTGGGTATCTCGGCTGGCCTACGTACACGAGCACTATGAACTCTATCTGCGTTATCAGTCGGTGCGTCATTCGGGCGGCGGGATGGATCAGGACAGTCGCGACCAGTACGCGCAATTTCTTTTGCAAAGCAAAGTCAACACACGACTGGTGGAATTCCGCGAACCTAATGGTGAACTCCGTATGGTGAGCATCATTGATGTGCTCGACGATGGCCTGTCATCGGTTTACACCTTCTTTGATCCGGACTTGCCCAAATCCAGCCTGGGTACCTACAACGTCCTGTGGCAAATCGAGCAGGCCCGGCAGCTCGGCATGCCCTATGTTTATCTCGGCTACTGGATAGAAGAAAGCGAGAAAATGGCCTACAAGGTCAATTTTCAGCCTATCGAAGCATTGCGTCGTGGCCAGTGGGAAGCCCTGCCTGCTGAATAAAACGGGCTCAGGGTTACAATCTCCGGGCCTTCGTACAACGCCCGCTCATCGTGTCAGACAAATTTCTTTACTCACTTGCCCGCCCCTTGCTCTTCTCGATGGATCCCGAGAAAGCACACGACCTCACACTACCCGCCTTGCGTTTTGCGGCATCGGCTGGCTTGACCCGGCTACTGCCACAACCCGCAGTAGATCCTCGTACGGTCATGGGTTTGACTTTTCCAAATCCAATCGGACTGGCCGCGGGTCTGGACAAAGATGGCGCTTATATCGATGGGCTGGCTGCGCTGGGCTTTGGCTTCATCGAGATTGGTACAGTCACACCGCGGGCCCAACCCGGTAATCCAAAACCACGCATGTTCCGTTTGCCCGAGGCACAGGCGCTGATCAATCGCATGGGCTTCAACAACGGCGGGGTCGATGCCTTCGTGCGTAACGTGCAAGCTTCGCGCTTCTATCAGGAGCGACAGGGTATTCTGGGACTGAACATCGGTAAAAATGCAGATACGCCTATAGAGCGTGCTACCGATGATTATCTGTATTGCCTTGATAAAGTCTATCCGTATGCGGCATATGTCACGGTGAATATCTCTTCACCCAACACGAAAAATCTGCGTCAGCTGCAGCAGGCATCCGAAATTGATGCGCTGCTCGCCTCACTAAAACTGGCGCAATCGCGACTGGCCGACACGTACGGACGCTATGTACCTCTAGTGCTGAAAATTGCCCCAGATCTCGATGATGAGCAGATCGATACCATCGCAAGCGCCCTGAGGCGGCACCACATTGATGGTGTCATCGCCACCAACACCACTATTACGCGTGATGCGGTACAGGGTTTGGCGCATGCAATTGAAACCGGAGGCTTGTCGGGCGCCCCCGTTCGAGATCTGTCGACGCGCGTCATCCGCTCGCTGCATCAAGCCTTGCAGGGCGAAGTTCCCATTATTGGTGTGGGCGGCATACTCAGCGGCGCTGATGCCAGTGAAAAAATAGCTGCGGGCGCCAGTCTGGTACAACTGTATACCGGGCTGATTTACCGCGGCCCCGCACTGGTAGGTGAATGCGTCTCTGCGTGCGCTAGCATGCATTGATTGCATCAAAAAAATTCAGAAAACAAACTGACGGAGACGAGCATGGAAAAAATAAAGCTGGGTCACAGTGATCTGCAAGTATCCAAAATCTGCCTAGGCACGATGACCTTTGGTGAACAGAATACCGAAGCAGAAGGCCACAGTCAGCTCGACTACGCGCTTGAGCGCGGCATTAATTTCATTGACACGGCGGAGCTCTATCCCGTCATGCCTCGCGCCGAGACACAGGGTGCCACTGAAAGCATCATCGGCACCTGGCTGAAAAAATCCGGACGTCGCAAGGACATCATTCTGGCCACCAAAATCGCTGGTCCTTCAAAAGCCATGACCTGGATACGCAACGGTCAAAGCAATTTTGATGCAGCCAATATTCGTGCCGCGGTCGACAGCAGTCTGAAACGTCTGCAAACAGATTACATCGACCTCTATCAACTGCACTGGCCCAGCCGCAACGTTCCGGTTTTTGGACAATTATTTTTCAACCCCGCGCATGACCGTGAATGCGTGGCCATCGAAGAGACGCTCGCTGTTCTGCAAGCGCTCATCAAAGAAGGAAAGATCCGCCACATTGGCGTCTCCAATGAAAGCGCCTGGGGCGTGTCGCAGTTTGTGCATCTATCCCAAACCATGGGGTTACCACGTATCGTGTCAATACAAAATGGCTACCATCTGGCGAATCGGAGTTTCGAAAGCGGTCTGGATGAAACCTGTCACCGGGACAATGTCGGCATGCTGGCCTACAGTCCGCTTGCCTTTGGTCAGCTCACCGGCAAGTACATCGAAAATCCACAATCAGTCGGACGGCTGACCCACTTTCCACCGAACTGGAGTCCGCGCTACCTGCGACCACGCGTGGTTGATGCTACGCGGCGTTACATGCAATTGGCCAAAGATCATGGCATGACAGCGACCCAGCTGGCGCTTGCGTGGTGCTACACGCGATGGTTCATTGCCTCCACCATCATCGGCGCAACCAGCATCGAGCAGCTTGCGTATGACATCGACGCGTACGAAATCAAGCTATCAGATGAGGTAGTCAAGGCCGTCAATGAGATTCATGCAGAGTTCATGAATCCGGGCCAGTAAGGTCAACCCAGCAGCGATGCTGTGAGCTGTGCGCTCAACGCATCCACAAAGCGCCGAGGATCACGGCCCAGGTCAGCACAGCCAGCGCCACCGCCAACATGACGGCGGCGCTGCCCAGGTCCTTGGCATTTTTGGAGAGCTCGTGATGATCAAGCGAGATACGATCGACCACCGCCTCAATAGCGGAATTCACCAGCTCGGTAATCAGCATCAGAATCAATACGGCGATCAGCGCAACGCGTTCGAGCAAGGTGACCGGCAATAGCAAAGCCACAATGATGCCCGGTATGGCCACACCCAACTCTTGCCGGAAAGCGTGCTCAAGACGCCATGCAGTACGTAATCCATTCAACGAATTGAATAGGGCAGAGAAAATCCGTTTCAGGCCAGACTTGCTTTTGTACTGGCTAACAGGCGGCTCGAGGTTCGTCATGGATCAGGATGTTTTGCGCTCACGATAAAGCTCCCGGAAAGTTTTTCCAGAGGGAGCGGGCATGTCGCGATGATCTGTCCATCCGCCAGCCAATGGCAGCTTACTGATCATTCGACCGCTACCACCCATCACACTCAATACGCGAGCGGCCACACGCATAACCATGCGATAGAGCATCGGACGTTGCGCAACAAAAGACCAGATACCAAAAGCCAGATATTCGAAGCCAGGACGCAAACCCTTTTCGAATTGCTTTTCACGCAGCTTGCGCAGCAAATCCGGCAAAGGAATCTTGACCGGGCACACAACATGGCATTCTCCACACAGCGTTGAAGCCTGGGGAAGATCCATCGCCTTGTCGACACCGATATAAGACGGCGTGAGCACACTACCCATTGGCCCTGGATATACCCAACCATAGGCATGACCACCAATCTTGCTGTAAACGGGGCAATGGTTCATACACGCACCACAGCGTATGCAACGCAGCATCTCCTGAAATTCAGTACCGATGAGCCCTGTGCGGCCCGCATCCACCAACACAAAATACATATGCTCGGGACCATCCTGTTCGTTGCTTGCGCGCGGCCCGGTCAGCAATGAGAAATAATTCGATATCGACTGCCCGGTGGCGGAACGCGGCAGCAATCGCATCACGGTGGCCAGATCGGATAGCGTTGGCAATACTTTTTCTATGCCAGTCACGACCACATGCACCTTGGGTGGCATGATGGTGCACATACCTTCGTTGCCTTCGTTGGTCACTACTGCCACGGAGCCTGATTCTGCGATCACGAAATTGCCGCCAGTGACCCCCATGTCCGCAGACAGGAAATGGGGCCGCAACACTTCGCGCGCCTCGCGCGTCATCTCGTGAATGTCTGTCAATCGCGGCTTGTTGTGCACTTTGGCGAACAAGTCGGCAACTTCTTCCTTATCCTTGTGAATCACGGGCGCAATGATGTGCGATGGTGGCTCATTGTCATTAATCTGAAGAATGTATTCGCCAAGATCGGTTTCGACAGGCGTCACACCCGCAGCTTCCAGCGCCTTGTTGAGCGCCATCTCTTCTGACACCATAGACTTGGATTTGATGACTTTTTTAACGTCATGCTTTTTGGCTATCTCTACCACCAACTTTGACGCTTGCTCTGCGGTTTCTGCATAAAGCACGGTTGCACCACGGCGAGTAGCTTCTTTCTCGAAAGTGGCAAGCCAGACATCCAGATTTTCGATCGCGCGCATGCGCCGCTCGACAGCAGCATCTCGTGTGGCTTCAAAATCATCCAGCTCAGTGATGGCACTGGCACGTGCACCGACGAATTTGGTCGAGAATTTTTTCAGTGTCTGCTGCAGACGCTCGTCAGCCAGCTTTTGACCAGCACGCGCTTTGAAATGCATGGACTGGATTTGCATCATGCGTCTCCCGAGAGAACTTCGGCAACGTGCAGCACGCGGGTTTTGTGATCCCCCTTGCGCCGCAAGCGTCCTTCAATGTTAAGCATGCAACCGAGATCACCGAGCACCACCGCATCGGCACCACTGGCATGAATGTTGTCGCACTTGTCGTCGACAATCGCAGCAGAGATATCACCATACTTCACTGCAAAGGTACCGCCAAAACCGCAGCAGTTGCGCGCCTGATTCATTTCCGTCAGTTGCACGCCATCGCGTTTGGCGAGCAGCTCACGCGGCTGCGCCTGTACACCCAGTTCGCGCAAGCCGCAGCAGGAATCGTGATAAGTGATGCTGCCCTTGAAGCTGGATTGCGTAAGCGCTGGCAGTTTGTCGAGATGGACGACATTCACCAGAAAATCAGTCAGCTCGAAAACGCGCGGTTTGATCTTCTGATACCGGGTCAGCAATTCAGGCTGATCGCTCAGGATGTCATCGTAATGCGTCTTGACCGTACCACCACACGAACCGGAAGGAATGACGATGTAGTCAAAGCTTTCGAACTCTTCAATAAATTTTTTCGCCAGCTCGCGGGCTGCCTCACGGTTGCCCGAGCTGTACGCAGGCTGGCCGCAGCAGGTTTGCTGCTCGGGCACGATCACCTCGCAATCGGCACTCTCGAGCAACTTGAGCGCAGAGAAGCCGATCTCAGGGCGCATGACATCGACCAGACAGGTCACCAGCAATCCAACACGCATTTTTTCCCCACTCTTTGGACTTTCAATGGAGGCATTATCCGGTGTTTGTGCCTTGAGCGAACGTTTCACCCGGGATGAAAAATATTTGCGCCTCCAAGGTAAATCTTTGCGCCAGCCGCTTGTGATCGCTTTTCGCATTGTGGTATAAACTAAATATTGCATTGCACCAACGTATCGCCCGTACCGCCATGAAACCTGACGCCGCACCCGCTTCCGACAAAACCTCGATCCAAGTCATTGAGCGCATGATGAGCCTACTGGATGCCCTGGCAGGCTATCCCGACCCGGTCAGTCTCAAAGAACTCTCGCTCGCCACCGGTCTGCACCCATCCACCGCTCACCGCATACTCAACGACATGGTGGCCAAACGCTTCGTTGATCGAACCGAACCGGGCGCATACCGTCTGGGCATGCGCCTGCTTGAACTGGGCAATATCGTCAAAAGCCGACTCAATGTTCGCGAGGCCGCCCTGCCCTACATGCAGTCGCTGCATCGCAAGACCCAGCAAACCGTGAATCTGTCCGTGCGGCAGGGGGATGAAATTGTCTATATCGACCGAGCGTTTTCCGAGCGTTCAGGCATGCAGGTGGTGCGCGCCATCGGTGGCCGGGGCCCTTTGCATCTGACCTCCACCGGCAAACTTTTTCTGTCGGTTGATGATCCGAAACTGGTCCGCAGTTATGCAACGCGTACCGGTCTGGCAGGTCACAACAAGAATTCAATCACCGAACTGAGCAAGCTAGAGCGCGAATTATCGCTGGTACGCTCGCGCGGTTATGCCCGAGACAATGAAGAACTCGAGCTCGGCGTGCGCTGCATGGCGGCCGGCATTCGCGACGATGGAGGGCGATTGATCGCAGGCCTATCCATTTCCGCACCAGCCGACCGACTCAAGGATGAGTGGCTGGATGATCTGATTGCTACCGCTAACGATATTTCCAACGTACTGGGTTTCCACGCGATGGAAAGTGCCTGAGACTGACACAAAGCGGGTGTTGACCGAAAACAAGACATAAAAAAAGCGAACCGCAGTTCGCTTTTTTATATCGTGAGCAATCAGCTACGATTTGCCTGACGCTGGCTCATTGCTGAGGCAGCACGGTTTTCGAGCCACTTGCGAATGCGATCGGCATCAGCCAGTCGCGACTGCTTGGTTTTTGAGTCGAGGAAGACCATCACCACGGGCCGCCCAGCGACATTCACCTGCATGACCAGACAACGACCTGCTTCGGCAATATAGCCCGTCTTCTGCAAGCCAATCGCCCACTCCGGATTTTCGATCAGACCGTTGGAATTGCGATATTCAAGCGTGGGGCCACCAGGCTCTACGGCGTAATGGCTGTCCGTCGAGTACTCACGGATCAATGGATGCTGATAAGCAGCCACAACCAGACGCGCCAGATCACGGGCGCTCGACACATTAGCGCTGGACAGGCCTGTGGGATCCGCAAAGCGTGAATTTGTCATGCCCAACTCGACTGCTTTGGCATTCATCGCTGCAATGAAGGCAGGAAGACCACCGGGATAATGTCTGCCAAGCGCTGCGGCAGCGCGGTTTTCAGAACTCATCAGTGCAATGTGCAGCATGTTCGCGCGCGAGAGCTGTGAACCAATCCGCAAGCGGGAATGACTATAGCGCTTGCGATCAACGTCGTCCTCGGTCACGGTGAGGATCTCGTCGAGATTCTGGTTCGCTTCAACCACAACGAGACTGGTCATCAGCTTGGTGATGGACGCAATCGGCAAAGCGACCTGAGCGTTTTTTTCGAACAGCGTCTCGGAAGAACTCTGATCAATCACTAGCGCGACATTGGCGCTGAGATCCAGCGGATCGCGTGTGAGACCCAGACCAGCCAGGTCGCCAGCCGTGCTCGAATGCGGGACCGACAAGGACGGATTGTAGGCAACGCGTTGAAAACCACTCTTGCGCTTGCCTGAGAGTACCGCAGGCTTTATGGAACGGGATTTCAATTCGAGCTTGCGCGAACGCTTGCTCACCTCCGCAACACGATTGGCTTTTTTGACAACCGGACGCGGGTCGCTTCGATTTGGTGCACTCCACGCCGTGGAAAAAACCAGCAGTGCTGTCAGAGTGAAAATCAGATTACCAAGAAAAAAACGTCGCATCCCAACTCCGTGCCATGTTGCAAAATTTGACTCTAGTGTAGCAAATCAATGCAAATCTGCAAGAGAATTAAGGGCTTAGGGCGATTAATTAAACAGGTTTATCAATCGACACCCGTATTCATACTGACATTTTCTTTTGTTATTTTTTTATAAATTTCAAAATTTACAAGGCTTCTGCGATGGCTCGACCAAGGTCAGCGGTTCCAGCCCGTCCACCCATATCGGGCGTGAATGGTGCGTGCGCGGGGCCAGCTTCAAGCACGCGCTCGATCGCACCCACGATCGCCTGCCCAGCCTCTGCATAACCGAAATGCTCGAGCATCATGGCGCCACACCAGATCTGTCCGATCGGATTTGCAATACCCTTGCCCGCGATGTCAGGCGCTGAACCATGCACGGGTTCAAACAATGATGGATAAGTACCTTCAGGATTGATATTGGCTGACGGAGCAATCGCAATCGTGCCGGTACAGGCAGGGCCGAGGTCGGAGAGGATGTCGCCAAACAAATTCGAAGCCACCACCACATCGAACCAATCGGGATGCTGGACAAAATGCGCGCACAAGATATCGATGTGAAATTTATCGCAGTGGATGTCGGGATAATGGCGCGCCATTTCTGCAACACGCTCGTCCCAGTAAGGCATGGTGATCGCAATACCATTCGACTTGGTCGCCGAAGTGAGATGCTTCTTGGGTCTTCGCTGCGCCAGATCGAATGCATATTTCAGAATACGATCTGTGCCATGGCGTGAAAAAATGCTTTGCTGATAGACCGTTTCTCGTGGCGTGCCTTCATACATGCGGCCGCCGACCGATGAATACTCGCCTTCGGTGTTTTCTCGCACGACGTAAAAATCAATATCACCCGGTTTGCGATTGGCGAGTGGCGATGGAATGCCTGGCATCAGTCGGCAGGGACGCAAATTAACGTACTGATCAAAATCGCGACGGAACTTCAGTAAGGATCCCCAAAGCGAAACATGATCCGGCACCGTCGCAGGCCAACCCACGGCACCAAAATAAATCGCATCATGACTTCCGATTTGCGTCTTCCAGTCATCGGGCATCATCTGCCCGTGACGAGAAAAATAGTCGCAACTGGCAAAATCAAAATGGTCAAAGGACAGCGGCAGATCGAAACGTCGTGCGGCGACATCAAGCACACGCAAGCCCTCGGGCACCACCTCGGTACCAATGCCATCACCGGCAATCACTGCGATTTTTTTCATGAATTTACTCCATGAATTTTGCAAACTGCGAAACCGGTGCGCGCTCGGTCACCAGAGTGTTTTCTGTTTTGCTGTGATCCGCATAACCGAGCGCCATCCCGCACACAAGCTGCTCGCTCTCGGGAAAACCCAAGGTATCGGCAATCACCCGGTGAAACTGCGTAAATGCCGCCTGCGGACAAGTGTCTAGGCCACGGGCTCGTGCGGCGATCATGATATTTTGCAGGAACATGCCGTAATCCAGCCAGGAACCCTGCTCCATCACGCGATCAATGGTAAAAATCAAACCCACCGGCGCATCGAAAAAAGCATAGTTGCGGCCGTGTTGTGCCTGCATGCCAGCTTTGTTCTCTCGGGTCAGCCCCAGCAGAGCGTACAGATCCCAGCCAACCTTGCGACGTCTGTCCACATAGGGCGCCACCCACTCGCGAGGGTAATAGTCATACTCTTCCTTGTGCGACGCCACTTCATCCGGATTGAGATAGACCTTCAGGATGGCATCCGAGAGTTGCTGACGTATCCCGCCGGTGAGCACGTAAACTTTCCAAGGCTGGGTGTTCGAACCCGAGGGTGCGCGAGAGGCGACTTCCAGCAAGGCTTCGATTTCCGCGCGCGGCACAGCAGTCGGAAGAAAAGCACGTATCGAGCGACGCGAGCTAATCGCCTGATCGACAGCCTGTTGTTGTGTGGATGGATTCATGGTTAGGCTTTCGCTATTTCAATCTGGATGGATTGTAGAAGTGTGCGTGCTGGTCCGGGAATCGATGTGGGCTTGCGCGTGGCGCTATCCACATACACATGGACAAAATGTCCCTGCGCCGATGCCACGTCATCATTGCCACGAAATATCCCGACCTCATAACGCACACTGGATTCACCGAGGCGTGTGACGCACAGTCCCGCCGTGACAGGATCTGGAAAAGACACCGAAGAAAAATAGTTACAGTGCGTTTCCACCACCAATGCAATCGCTTCACCCGCGTGAATATCGAGCGTGCCGTTGACGATCAGGAACTGATTTACCACGGTATCAAACCAGTGGTAGTAAATGACATTGTTTACATGACCGTAAGCATCGTTATCACTCCAGCGCGTGGTGATCGGATGAAAATGACGGAAGTAAGCTCTGTTTTTAGGGCTATCTCGCATAATTTTTTCTCATGATCTTTATGGATAATTTTTTGGATATTTTTATCGCAACGCCTTCTCGGGAGTATTGAAAAGGTGCTGAGCTTATTTTCTGACGACGAAAGCAACTCCCACCACCGCCAGCAGCATGCCCAACGCACCCGTGATTGACAGCGTTTCGCCGAACAACAACCAGGCAATCACGGCGGTCAGCGGCGGTGTCAGGTACATCAGACTGGACACCTGAGTTGCTGCATTTTTTCTGATCAATGCAAACAGCAGGAATATCGCACCAATCGACAATGCAAACACCGACCAGCACAGCGCCCCGATAAAGTCTGCTGTCCATTGTACTGAATCAAAACCTGGCGTCAGATTTTCAAGAGTGATCGCAAAGGGCAAGGTAATCAGTGCCGAGGCAGTGAACTGAATCACCGCACCAGAACGCAAATCGAAACGCGAACAAAAACGCTTTTGATAGAGTGTGCCCGCTGTAATCGATAACAGCGCAAAAGAACAAAGCGACACGTTGATGATGGAGCTGCCCGTCGCCGTAAGCTTGTTCGATACCACAAGTGCTACGCCAGCAAGCCCAAGAATTAATCCCAGCCACTGCCGCGCGCGTACGGGTTCGCCAATAAGAGGCGCACCAAAAGCCGTCAGCAGCGGCTGCAAGCCCACGATAAGCGCTGCCAGACCGGCCGGCATTCCCAGCTTGATTGCCGACCACACCCCTGATAAATAACCGGCCTGCACCAACACGCCAGCGATGGCAATGTGCGTCACCTGGCCATGAGGCCAAGGTGCACGTACCAACAGCAATGCGGGCATGAGAATCAGCAATACGCACAAATAACGCAGCAACAAAAACGTCATCACAGGCGCATAGGGCAAACCGAATTTAGCGACAATGAAGCCCGTGCTCCAGATCAGCACGAACAGCAATGGCATGCTGGCTTCCATCCATGGCGCGCGCTCTGATGCGGCAGTCGAGCTCATGCAGTCTCCAAACGAACACCGCAATAGCTCGCCGCGATACGGACTGTCTGGCTATGCACAGCAACAGTGTCATCGATACTTCTGCCATAGCCGCCGGCCATCGCCAGCGCAACGGGCAAACCGCGCGCCTGTGCTGCTTCAAGCACCATGCAGTCACGCGCCGCCAGTCCCTCCATCGACAGTTTCAAACGCCCCAGCCGGTCGCCTTCGTGCGGATCTGCACCGGCAAGATAAATAATCAGTTGCGGATCGAAACGCGCAAACATCTGCGCCAGCGCGGACGCAAGCTGCTCAAGGTAGCTCTCGTCGTCTGTCTCATCAGGTAGCGCCACATCCAGATCACTGAGAGCCTTCTCGAACGGATAGTTGTTTTCGCCGTGAATTGACAAGGTAAACACCGAGTCATCATTGGCAAGTATCGATGCGGTGCCATTGCCTTGATGAACATCGAGATCGACAATCGCAACCCGCGATACGCGGCGCTCGGCCTGCATCAGTCTCGCGGCAATCGCCGCATCGTTGAATACGCAAAACCCCTCGCCACGATCAGCATGCGCATGATGCGTACCACCCGCGAGATTCACTGCGGTGCCCTCGGCAATCGCTGCGCGGCAAGCTGCTATCGTCGCCCCGGAAGAACGCCTCGATCTCTCGACCATCTCGGGTGACCAGGGAAAGCCGATCGCCTTTTGCTCGCTTGCAGAAAGCGCTCCGCTCATCACCTTCTGTATGTAATGTGGATGATGCGCCAGTGCCAGCACACCATCGCTAGTGTGCGGCGCCTCTTCAAGGGAAACCATCGGCATGCCGCTGGCGACGGCGTCTCGCAGCATCCGATACTTTTGCATTGGGAAGCGATGACCGTCTGGCAGAGGAAGTACAAAGCGGTCGCTGTAGAAAGCTCTCACGGGTCGCTGCGGTAACACTGAAGAGCGGCGAGTCTAGCATGCACCCAGGATTCAACATTCGCGAGGCAATGCGTGAGGCTATCCCAGGGCCGAACGGCATACAGCGACAAGGTTTTTAAACGAAATCAAATTTGTCTGATGCGACGCAATAATTTCGCTTGACACGCCCAAGTCCTCCTAGAAGAATAAGCGCTGCTGCAATGCAGCACACTTAGCGTCGTTTCACCTCACCCCTCAGGAGCCTTTCTCATGATCTCGCCCGACCTGTTGTCATCTGCTAGCCGTACCCACCTCTCATCACAACTCGGCTTTGCAACGTCAGTGACCGAGTCCATGATCGAAACCATGGAACAACTGATGGGACTCAACTTGCAGGCGGCCAAAGCAAGTCTGGACATGACCATAGGCAGCGCACATCAACTAATGGGTACAAAAGACCCGCAGGATTTCATGCATGTCGGCAGCAACCAGTTACAACCCCATGCGGATATCGTCATGACCTATGTCCGTCATCTGTCCAGCATCGCCTCAGGCACCCATCGGCAGTTGGCACGCATCACGCAAGAGCAGGTCACCGAAAGGAGCCGCGAGATGGTTTCAATGCTCGACCAGCTTGGCAGCGGTGCTCCCGAAGGTTCGAAAAACTCGATCAGTCTTCTGAAGGCAGCGATCGATAATGCAGCCTCCGGCTACAGTCAGATCACCAAAACCACTCAGGATGCGATCGAGCAGCTTGAGTCAGGTATCAGCGCCGTAAGCGCTCCGCCCACAACGACGACAAGCAAATCGAATGGACGCGCGAAAAAATAAGTCAGAAAAAAAGCATGAAGAAATGGCCTGGCTACATCAGGCCTTTTTTTCAAGCGCCGATTGCATCTCGGAGTCAGCGCAAAGCAGCGTAACACTTAGTAACAAATTCACGCGCAATTTTGAAATTTCCCTATAGGCTTTCGATATAATCGGGCACTCATTCAACCAACAATACATCATCAGCTGTCCAGAAAATGTTTAGATTGCAGCTGATCTCCGTTCTTATCTCGGCCACCCTCTATTTCGGGTGCTTCCACCTGAACATGGCGTTATTCAATGCGCTCGAGCTGCACAGTGGCGCCAACTGGATCTTCCTCCCTGCTGGCGTACGGTTGCTCTGCACCTTGCTGCTTGGTGTGGAAGGGGCAATCGGCTTGCTGATTGCCTCCGTGATTATCTCCATTCAAGCCTATGGGGAAATGGGTTTGGTTACTAATCTGGTATCAGCCTGCATCTCGGCGGGTGCGCCTTATCTGGTTTACCGACTGGCGCTCATCAATGGCATGCCCGCAACGCTGGAGAAACTCAATGCAGCAAAACTGGCGCTACTTTGCCTTGTTTATGCATTCATGAGTGCTCTGCTGCACTCGATTTGGTACACGCTCAGATCCGTAAACACCGACATACTGACCGGGTTTACCGCGATGTTCACCGGCGATTTGATCGGGACACTGATTATTCTGTACGCAATGAAGATGGTTTTAGCGACCGTTCGTCGTACTCGCGGCAATATCTGATCCACTCATTGGTGCGTCCCGCACCAAATTTGCTCACCACCGCCCTGCGCCGCCCATTGAAAGGGCATTCTCCATTGCGAATGGGCCTCATTGCAGACGCAACGATGACATCAAGGCTGCTACAGCACTCCATGCGCTGTAAACTCTGTACGTGAGACGCCTTGAGCAAAACACTGAACAAAATTGAAACCCCAGCCACGCGGCGAGTCGCGATGAGATATGTAGCCGATCCAGCAGCGCCATCACCAAGCAGCCCAAGCTTGACCGCCGGTAGCAGTCACTGGGTGGCTACGCTCGACCTCGGATTCGAGCGCGATGGCGATACGACCCGACTGATACGCCGAGAGCACACAGGCCCACTGCGCGTACAAAAACCACTCTATCCCGAGCATCCGTCCACCTGCCACGCCATCATCATTCATCCGCCGGGTGGCATCGTGGGTGGCGACGAATTGCATATGCAAGTTGATACGGGTCCGAAAGCACGCGCTTTTTTGTCAACACCGGGTGCAGCGAAATGGTACCGCGCCAACGGTCATCGCTCGCGACAGCGATTGCGTATTCGCGTTGCTGATGGCGCTGCACTGGAATGGCTTCCACAGGAAACGATTCTCTTCAATGCAGCCGATGTCGTATTCGACACCAACATTGATCTCGGCGCCGATGCCAGTTATCTCGGCTGCGAGATTTTATGCTTCGGACGCAAGGCTTCCGGAGAAACATTCGAGCAAGGACATGTGCAACAATCCATGATGATACGGAGAGAAGGCAAACCGCTCTGGCTGGAACAAGGCGCACTCGCCGCCGGCAGTCGGCAGATGCAAAGTCCGCTGGGGCTGGGTGGCTACAGTGTCTGCGCAAGTCTGATTGCGGTGGGTGGCGCGAGCAGCGCTGCTTTACTTACCGCAGTGCGTGAACAGTGCGCGGCCAGCAACGATAGCCACGGACAATTCGGCGTGACACACATGAAATCCGTGATCATCGTGCGCTATCTCGGCAACAACAGCGAAGTTGCACGACGAGTCATGCTCGCAGCGTGGCAAGTACTGCGCCCCGCCCTGCTTGGCCGTGATGCATTCATACCCCGAATCTGGAATACCTGACATTCAGAAAAAATCACTGCACCACTGATGAGGAAACACCATGGATCTGACACCCCGCGAAAAAGACAAGCTCTTGATTTTTACAGCAGCCTTGGTTGCTGAGCGTCGCCGCGCACGTGGCCTGAAACTCAATCATCCCGAAGCGGTGGCACTGATCACCGCTGCCATTATGGAAGGTGCTCGCGATGGCAAGACTGTGGCGGAGTTGATGTCAGCCGGAACACAAATACTCACACGTCAGGATGTCATGGAAGGTGTGGCCGAGATGATTCCCGATATTCAAGTCGAGGCGACCTTTCCCGATGGGACCAAGCTGGTCACGGTTCATCATCCCATCCCCTGAACCCAACAGCGCAAACAACGGAGAACTCCATGATCCCAGGTGAAATGCTGATCGAAGAAGGCGAGATTGCGCTCAATGTCGGCCGCAAGACAGTCATGCTTACAGTAGCCAACAGTGGTGACCGCCCCATACAGGTAGGGTCGCATTTTCATTTTTACGAAACCAATCCTGCATTGCAGTTTGATCGCACCGCTGCGTATGGGATGCGACTGGACATCGCCGCTGGTACTGCCGTGCGTTTTGAGCCAGGTCAGGAACGCACTATTGAGCTGGTCGCACTCGCAGGAGAGCGCAAGGTATACGGCTTCAATGGCAAGGTGATGGGAAAACTGAAAGAAGGTGCAGCATGAGCACAATCTCACGAAAAGCCTACGCTGAAATGTTTGGCCCAACGACAGGCGACCGCATTCGTCTGGCCGACACGGGCCTGTTCATCGAGATCGAAAAGGATTACACCACCTACGGTGAGGAAGTGAAATTCGGTGGCGGCAAAGTTATCCGCGACGGCATGGGGCAATCGCAGCGAGCGCACGCCGAGGTGATGGATACCGTGATTACCAACGCCGTCATTCTCGATCACTGGGGTATCGTGAAAGCGGATATCGGAATCAAATCGGGGCGCATTGCCGGCATTGGCAAGGCGGGCAATCCGGACATACAACCCGATGTCACTCTTGCGATCGGCGGCGCGACCGAAATCATCGCTGGCGAGGGCATGATCGTGACCGCGGGCGGTATCGATTCGCATATTCACTTCATCTGTCCTCAGCAAATCGAAGAAGCACTGATGTCGGGCGTGACCACCATGATAGGCGGCGGTACCGGGCCAGCAGTAGGCACTGCAGCCACCACCTGCACACCCGGCCCCTGGCATATTCACGCGATGCTGGCGGCGGCTGATGCGTTTCCGATGAATCTCGGATTCCTCGGCAAGGGCAATGTCAGCACGCCTCTGCCGCTGGAAGAGCAGATTCGCGCCGGCGCCATCGGCCTCAAACTGCATGAAGATTGGGGCACCACGCCGGCCGCGATTGATAACTGCCTGTCAGTCGCCGACAAAATGGATATTCAGGTCGCCATTCACACCGACACCCTCAATGAAGCCGGCTTTCTGGAACACACTCTGGCGGCATTCAAAGACCGCACCATTCATACCTTCCATACCGAAGGCGCGGGTGGCGGTCATGCACCGGACATTATCGCCGCGGTGGGTCAGGGCAATGTCCTGCCTTCGTCAACTAACCCGACCCGGCCCTACACGGTCAATACACTCGATGAGCATCTGGACATGCTGATGGTCTGTCATCATCTGGATCCGGCAATCACTGAAGACATTGCCTTCGCTGAGTCACGCATACGGCGCGAGACCATCGCAGCAGAAGATATCTTGCATGATCTGGGTGCGATATCAATGATGTCCTCAGACTCTCAGGCGATGGGACGCGTGGGTGAAGTGATTCTGCGCACCTGGCAGACAGCGCACAAGATGAAGGAACAACGCGGCGCTTTGCAACAAGACAGCGCCCGCAACGATAACTTCCGTGCCAAACGCTATGTGGCCAAGTACACGATCAATCCGGCCATCACCCACGGTGTATCACATATGGTGGGTTCACTGGAAGCAGGCAAGCTGGCCGACATCGTTCTGTGGAAACCGGCTTTCTTTGGCGTGAAGCCCTCCATGATTCTAAAAAGCGGCATGATCGCTGCAGCCCAAATGGGTGACCCGAATGCATCGATACCCACACCGCAACCTGTGCATTACCGCATGATGTTCGGTGCTTATGGCGGCGGTTTGCGAACGTCATTCACTTTTGTATCGCAGGCGGCTTATGACGCCGGCATTGGCGAGACACTCAAACTGAACAAGCCGATAGCAGCGGTGAAGAATATGCGCAAGCTCAGAAAATCCGACATGATTCACAATGACTATGTGCCTCACATGGAAGTCGACTCAGAAACCTATGAAGTACGTGCTGATGGTCAGTTACTTGTGTGTGAACCAGCAAGTATTTTGCCCATGGCGCAGCGCTATTTTCTGTTTTGATGGTCGACGACGGTATCAACGAATCACTTTCTGAAAAAATAAATGCTTACCCTGCACACCAAAGTTACTCGCGCTGACAAGATCGATGGCGAACTGGTACTACCTTACGAGTTACGCGAAAAAAGTCGTCTGCGCGCTGCGATGGTCTCTGGCGAAGAAGTCGCTGTCTTTACCGTACGCGGCACCGTACTCAGACACGGAGATTTGCTCAAGGGCGATGACGGCCGTATCGTTAAAATTACGGCGGCTACTGAAGCGACCTGCCGTGTCACCTGCGATGGCAGTCAGGCACTGCTGCGCTGCGCTTTCCATCTCGGTAATCGGCACACGCAGGCGGAAGTAGGCGATGGCTTTTTGCGCATACGTCGCGATCCGGTGCTCAAGGACATGCTGATC
>JACCDN010293086.1_pt1 | contig 23472 bp, 20 predicted proteins | sample 7441691 | NCBI WGS metagenome assembly JACCDN01 (sample SAMN15323439, study PRJNA562643) | freshwater metagenome | isolation source: river surface water | place: USA:Blue River Watershed | collected 2017-08-16 | reverse complement strand
TGGATTCAATTTGGTTGAAATTCAACCGCCAGTTTATCATTATTTTAATGGTAGCGTATCGAATAAAAGACATAACAGAATGGCTTTTCAAAAACACAAAATTTTAAAAAAATACCCTTATTTGGATTCAACAAAAACAGAAAAAGAGTTGATGATTGAACTTGGATATGATAGGGTGTGGGATTGTGGAAACTTGAAATTTGAAATGATATGCAATTAAACAAAGAAGAAATTTTAAAATTAAACAACGACGGGTTGAATATATCAGAAATCGCTGTTTGTCTTGATGTTAGTTATAAAACGCTTTATAGATATTGTAAATCCAACAATATAGTCTTAACAAAGACACATAAAACAAAAAAAATAAAAGAATCAGAATTTTTAGAATATTGTTCAAAAAAATTTAAAAACAAATACATATATTCAAATTTTGTTTCTTTGTCGGAAGACGTTGAAGTTTATTGTACAGAACATAAAACAAAAAATTTAATCAATGCAAATAAACACTATTTGTCAAAAAACGGTCTCTGTGCTTGTTGTAATGATAATTTTGATGTTTTTTTGAGAAACGCAAAAAATAAGTTTGGCGATAAATTTGGGTATGATAAAGTTCAGTATTCTAATGATTCAACAAAAATAGAAATTTTTTGCAATAAGCATAAACAGTATTTTTTTCAAACACCAAATTCACATTTGAGAGGTAAATATTGTTGTCCATTCTGTATAAAAGAAGAAAAGTTTGTTATGACAACATCGGAACTTAAAAAAAGAATTTTTGATAAATTTGATGATAGAATTATTGTGGTGGACAGCGATAAAAAAAACGCAAAATTTAAATGTAGCATTCACGGTATTTTTAGAGGTAATATAAACAATATCTTAAAATCTGTGCATGGTTGTCCCTTATGTAAAGAAAATGGAGGACGGCTTTCTTTTGAAAGTGCGGTAAAAAAATTTGAGAATATTCATGGGAAAAAATACAAATATTCAAAAAATAAATACAAAGGTATCAACGGTAAGATAAAAATAAAATGTAAAAAACACGGATGGTTCTATCAAAACGGAAAAAATCATTCCAATGGTCATGGTTGTCCAAAATGCTCTTCACACACGAATAAATTTGAGAATGAAGTTATTGAATTAATAAAAAAATATAATATTAGTGTAATTGAAAGAGATAGGATGGTTTTGAATGGTCAAGAAATAGATATGTTTTTGCCAGACCTAAACATAGGATTTGAATTCAACGGTTTGTTTTTTCACAGGGAAGGTTTGATAACCAAAAAAAATATGTCAATATCTGGTAAATCCAAACACTATCATGTTAACAAAACGAATAGTGCATTGAATAAAGGAATAAATTTATATCAAATAAATGAAGATGAGTGGATAAAAAATAAAGAACTTGTGGTAAACAGAATTTTAAATATTTGTGGAATATCCAAATCCACAAAAACAAATGCAAGAGATTTGACCGTTGTGACTGTAAGCAAAAAAGAAAAAGATGCTTTTTTAAAAAAATATCATATTCAAGGCACAGATATATCAAAATATTGTTATGGATTAGAGAAAGATGGTAAATTGTTGTCTGTGATGACCTTTAAGGATAAAAAGAACGGTTGTTATGAATTGAACAGATATGCGGCAAACACTGATTATTCGGTAAGGGGTGGCGCAGGAAAGCTGTTGACGTACTTCATAAAGCAACATTCGCCGTCCACCATAACAACCTTTGCAGATAGAAGATGGACACCAAATGCAAATGGGTGTTTATATGACAAACTTGGTTTTAAATTAATTGAAACTCAACAACCTGCATATCATTATGTTGAAGTAAAAAATCCAATAAAAACATATAACAGGTTGGCATTTCAAAAACACAAAATTTTAAAAAATTTCCCAAATTTAAATCCAACAAAAACAGAAAAGGAGTTGATGATTGAACTGGGATATGATAGGATTTGGGATTGCGGAAATTTTAAATTTCAGATGGATTGTTCATAAGCGAATCAAAAAAAGTTGGTTGCCTATAAACATGAATATATTTTATGATAATTTTTGGTTTTTTTTCTATTCTTTTAATAGAATCTATTGTTGATAATGAATGTATATATTTTTTATTTTTTAATGTAATTGAATCAAGTAGACAATTGTATTTATCAACTAATTTATCGTTGGTAGTGGATTCAATTCGATATAGTTTTTTGTATCTATAACATTCTACCATCAAAATTGAACACAAAAAAAACATTAATGTAAATAAAGCACAAACACTTTTCATTTAAATTTTTCGTATACTTTTTGTAATAATTCGTTGTTTTTATATATTTGTTCATTCATCCTCTTATTGTCGTTTTCAATATAATTATTGTATTTGTTTTGTAAATCTTCTACTTTTTCTTCGAGTTTAACTAATCTTTCCCTATCCTGCTTACGCCCTTCCTCCGTTATATTATAAAAATAATATATCGTAATTAAAAAGAACACGAACAAAGCACCGTGTTTTTTTACCTGTGTTATTAAAAATTGGTTGTATGTCTCGCTCATGGTTTTAAATAAATATCTCGTTCTTTGTATATTTATTTATTATGGAAATAACAATAAAAAGAACAAAGTATTTTGATGATTGTACTATTGGTGAAATGTCAATAGACGGAGTTTTCTTCTCTTATACATTAGAAGACACAGACAGAAAAATAGAAGAATTAGGGTGTTCTGTTAAAGTATATGGTAAAACGGCTATTCCGAAGGGAAAGTATTTAATTGCCATGACATATTCTCCCAGATTCAAACAATATATGCCGTTACTTATGAATGTACCTTGTTTTACAGGCATAAGAATACACGCAGGAAATGTAAACATGGATACGGAAGGGTGTATATTATGTGGATTCAAAAATCGAGATAAAATGATACTTGAAAGCAGGAAGGCAACCAGCGAATTGTACAAAATATTAACAAAAGTCGAAAAGAAAGAAAAAATAACAGTAACAATCGAATGAGAGTTATTATAAATGAAATACAGATAAGACAAAAAAACTTCGATGATAAAAGTAAAAAAAATTATGTTGAAGTAAATCGTGAAGGAACTGAATCTATTGCATCAAAATTAACATCGAAAAAAGCAAAATCATGGATAAAAACATCGCTTAATGGTAAAGGATATAGTGAACGTCAAATGGAAAGATTTAAAATGCAAGAAGAAAATCCAGATGTATTCGCTAAAACAAAAATTATCAATAATAATTTAGTGAAAATAGAACACATAAGTGTTATTGGTAAAAGTTATCAATATAATGTATTATCTCAAATTAATTTTACTATAAAAAAAAATAATTTAGATGTTTCAGATTTTAGAGAATTAATAAAATCTTTTTATCAAAAAGATGAAATTATTGAACCTTATTATGTATTATTAGAAATATTTGAAAAAAAAGATGATAAGTTTTCAAAAAAATTATTAATTGATATGAAAAATCTATTCAAAAAATTTAGATTATTTTTGAAAAAATACAATTTAAATGTTTATGATTTTTATGATTTACATATAGATAATTGGGGTTATAACAAACAAGGTAAATTAAAAATATTAGATTGGTAATGAAAATAATAATTAATGAAATACAAATTAATAAGAAAAATTATTTCAATAGTTACGGAGATGATTTTATTCCAACAAAATCGGGTGTATATTCAAATGCTGCCCCTTTGAAGCAAGGTAATTCTTGGATTAAGCAGTCAAATAGTGAAAAAGGATATAGTAAAAAAGAATTGCAAATTTTTGAACTTCAAGCAACAAGACCAGATATTTTTGCAAAAACAAAAATAATAAACGGTAAAATAATAAAAACAGAATATATTGATATATTAAAAAATAAAGTTTATTATTGGAATGAATTAAAGGTGAGGTTGCGCTTAGTTTACAAACAAAATTATATCATGTTTAATGAGTTTTTTGATGATGCTGTTGATTATTATTCTACTGATAAAATCTTTAAAATAAAAATGATTGAATCTTACAATAAAGAAATCTCAGAAAATAAAGATAATAAAAATTATTATTTGTCATTGCTTGACCATAAGCGGTTTTTTATTGATTTGTTGTCTTTATGTAGAAAATTAAAAACATTTATAGATGAAAATTATGATTTGATAACAAATGGTTTGCTTTTTTATGGGAGTAACAAATATGGCTTTTTAGATATTCATCTTGAAAATATTGGATATGATAAAAATAAAAGATTAAAGGTTTTGGATTGGACTATTGTTCAAGAATAACATATTTATATAAAAATGTTAAAAATTATGCCGAAAGGATTTTATATTGGAACCGCTTTGAGGACTGTTGACCCAAATATGTGGTGGGGCTGGAGTGGTTTATTGAAGGGTACTGAATCAGATGTTAAATTGACGGAAAGCAAGCTAAAAATGTTTGGATATGAATCCAATACATTGTTGACCAAAGATTGTACAGTAGAAAATCTCATCTCTTTACATAAAGAAGTTGCGAATAAGGCGATGGACGGCGATATAGTTGTTTGGTGGCACAGTGGTCACGGCGTTGCTGGTTTATTCGATGGTGGTACAGGAGAGAATAACGGTGATAAAAACAACGATTTGCGAGACGAGGGCATTGTGTTGTACGATTTAATTTTTACCGATAATATGATAGAAAAAACATTGGCTATGTATAAAAAGGGGGTTAGAATTTTTGTGGGTTTTGATACTTGTCACTCTGGACAAATGTATAGATTTGCGCCAATGTATATGAATGCGTTTGTTGAGGAATATGGCAATGATATTGCCTTTAAATATCTACCTGAAGAAATAGAACTTAAAGCTAAAGCAAATTATGCAAACGCTTATGATTTTCAACACATACACAGTTTATTGCCAAAAAGCAAAACTTGGGATGCGGATGTAAAGATAATAGGTGCTTGTCAGGCTAATCAATATGCCGCTGATTTGGGTTTTAACGGACTTTTTACTGCTAGGTTTTGGGAGTGTTACGAACAAAACAAAAACTTGCCGTATGTGGAATTGTTTAGAAGGATGTTGCCTAATTTTCCACCAAATCAAACACCGACCTATTACACAAAAAGAGGTAACAGCAGGAAATTTAACACCGAACCAATTTTTACTATTTAAAAAAATCCACCAAAAATTGAATGGATTAAAGTAAATATTTTATCTTTGTAACATGAAAAATATTCTAATTAAAGAAAGTGATGCAAATTCTTTAATAGGTAAATTGTTGATCAAACCTTCTTTGATAAAAAAAGGTTATTATGCACTTTTTAAGTATAAAAAGCATTATAATAGACAAAAAGGGTATGATTTGATTGAACCTTTATATGTTGAAGCACTGTTTAGTGATTTGCAAGATTCATTGGAATTTGTCAGGAAAAAATATGGAGAGGAACCTATTGTGAATGAAGGGGATATAGGTAAATCCAAACAATATCTTTCTATTGGGCAGTCTGATATTTTGGATTTTACCATAGAAAGTTTGAATATGAAAAAAGCGACGTTCAATAACACGGTCGTTGATGTTGTTGATATTTCGTTAAAAAATAACGAAAATCTTTTCAGGTATTATGGAAATGCTTTTGTTAGGCATTATAATGAATTAATGGAAAAAAAACAACATAATCAACCAATAAGGGTTGGATTCAAAATAAAAAAATATGAGACTGTTGGAAGCACTACAATCAATGTGATTGAAAGGCCAAAATTATACGCATGAAAAAAACTATTTTATTTTTTTGTTTATTTTTTATTTCGTTTGTTTTGAATGCACAATGCTTGAAGCATGCTGCTTATAGTGGTATGCCAGGGCATATAAGAAATGGAAAGATAGATGTGTCTATTGGAGTGGAATATAATCTGATATTTGCTGTATATGATGTTTCTGATAGTATCCATTTTAACATCAATGGATATAATCTACGGATAAATGTTGATAGTGTTTATTTTTATGAGTTGGACGGCGGAAAATATAGGTTGGTTGATGGACAAAGGCCGTCCAATACTGTTGGGGGATATTTAGCAATAAATTTTATTGCAAGTTCTTGTGAGGTTGATTATATTGTTTGGGGTAACAAGATGTACAATTCTGCGTGGGAGGTTTGTCTAAAAATGGTAAATTTGCCGTCCATCATAATAGAAAAAAACTATTATGGGTGCGATAAAGACACATCATATATAGAATTTGAATGTGAGCCAATAAAATACAATTATCACAACGAATTACCAAACACAACATTTATTGCACCATCTTGTGCAAGGAACGCGATGGTTATTTTTGGTGATGATAAAAAATATTATTTAAAATACGGACAGAATAATATAATTGTGGATTATGGGGTATGTTCTTTTACTTATGAGAAATTTGTAGAACGACCGAAAGAATGTAAAATTTTTGTGCCGAATGTTTTTTCTGATGATTTTTTAATCGGTAGTGAAGATGATGTATTTGTGGATTTTTTTATCTATGATAGATGGGGCAGCCTTGTTTTTAACAAACAAGTCCAGACAAATCAATCATTTGATTTATCTGGACTTACAAAAGGTTTGATGGTTTACAAATGTTTATATGGCGACCAACTTTTGGTTGGTGATATTTTACATATTAAATAAACTTAAACTCAGACAAAGTTTTTGCCCCTGTGTATGCCATTGCGGAACGTAAAGAATGAACATAGCCCATTAAAAATGGGGCTTCATCTTGATTATAATTACCTGATACCCAATCTGATAAATACCATTTTACTTTATTCCAAGAAATTGACCCCTCGGATGGTTTAAGACTGTTGTTTTTTCGGTATTGCTCTTGTGCATATTGCGTTGACATTCCGAAATATTTTGTTACCAATGGTCGAGGTGAATTATATGAAATTGAATCAAAATAGTCTTTATAACTTTTGTAGTTGTCATTTACTTGATTTGAAGCATTTACATCTTCCAAATCGTAAACGATGTTTTGATTTTCTTCATCCCAAAGTATGCCTTTTTCCCCCGCGCTTTCAAACGCGCTTGCAAACAAACCACCAACCATAACTAAATCTGCACCGTTGTATAATAGTTTGTTGATTGTAGCATACCCATTTTCACAAAACCCATATTTGGATTGGCAGTGTTTTAAGTAACTTGAAATGCCGTCCGCCACAATCTTCACATTCAAGCCAAGATTCATTTTTTCTATATAACATTCCTTTATCAAGATACCTAAATCTTCCTGTCCAACACCAGTATTTTTGGTTGTATTGCAATTTGCCGATCCACCAATACCTACACGAATAAAGTCCACACAATTTTTAGCTAATTCAACAAATGCTTCAACACTTGATACATTCCCTGACATTATTGTTAACTCATCACCGTATATTTCTTTCGCCTTTCTTATTGCATCATGCAACAACGGTACATTGCCGTTTGCCAAATCCACACATATTTGCCTATGTTTTGTTTTTTTGTGTGGATTTGTGCATTCTTCAATAAAATCATTTAAAGCCAAACTAACAAAACCAAAACTGGTCTCATAGTTAAACCTTTCGCCTCTTGGTAAACAAGGTACAATATTGTTTGTTTCAAACAATATTGCATTTTTTCCATTAATCACCGAAAACATATTAGCAGTTATTAGCGGCAAATAACCGTGTTTATCGTATGGATTTGCTTCTGAGCGAGAGTTTAGGCCAATGCTTGCTTGTTGTATCATTATTGTTTTTGTTTAATAAGATACAAAGATAAAATAAAAAAATTAAAATTCAAATTGAATTTCATTTTTATCGACTGGGGTACATATTAGACTTCTAAAATGTGGCCTGAATGCCCCCCAACTTCTTGAATTTTCAAAGTTCCTGCTTCCGTCGTTTGCTATTTGAAAAACCAACGGAGTTTTGCTTATGCCATCGTTTACCATATAAACAACATAGTCGCCATATTTTGGACGGCATTTTTTTCTCAATAATTCTATGTTCAACACATGTACTTCAAGATTTCCATATTCAAGTATACGCATGGTGTTATTATCGTTGTAGGTTTGATTAGTAGGCTCTTTTAACTCAATTATAGCGTTCAATTCGATTGACTCATCCACAACTATCTCGTTGGCATAAGCCTCGTGATATAAATCGTCGATGTTGGATTGTGGGTTGACGGGATACAACATTATCTTTTGGTTGGTATCAGTCAAATATTCCATAGCCATTTCTGATTCGAGCATATATTCTTTGTCATCAAAAAACTTTTCTATTGGATTGTCAAAACTTTGCATTATCTTTGTATTTTATTAATAAATAAAAATATGAAAAAAGAATCCATAATAAATGCAATTTCTTTTTTAAAAGAACAAAGTGAAAAAATTACAAAACTTTCTGCTTATGGTGTCAATTTGATTGAATTCGATGAATTATACTATAAACATCTAATAAATATAATTTCTGAATCCATAAACGAAGATGAAAATGTGGAAATAAAAGATTGGATTGAATGGTGGTTATATGAAGATGTGGATAAAATTATTTATTGTGACAATCAACTTGATGTTGATGTGAATAAAATCGAGGATTTTATAGATTATATTTTTAAAAATTACAAAAAAAATGCTTGAACTGCTAAGAGAATATAATGGCAGAAATCCACACATATTACGGTTAAAAGAAAAATATGATGGACGGCTTGATGTTGTTTTGAGACAACAGGAGGTTGATTATCTATCCAGAAATTTACGATATATCGGTAGAAAAATAAATTTAACATTAAAAATTGGCAATGAAAGTGTTGCTTTGTTGAATAAACAAGGTTTTTATTGTAAAAATAATGAAATTATTGTGGATTATTTATGGGGTGAGACGGACAAATTATACCATTTTGGATGGTATAATGATGATTTTTTTGTTTGGAAGCACGATACAGATGATGTGCAAAAAAAGGAGTTGTCGGTAATACCTTATAATGGTAATTTATGGGAATCACTTGGAAACGTGAAGATTTACGATTTTCAGGTGGACGGCATTAAATTCATGTTCAACAAAAAAAAGTGTTTTAATTTTGACGAGCCTGGTTGTGGAAAAACTTTGCAGTCCATCATTGCAGCAAAGGCCAACGGTTGTAAAAACGTATTGGTTATCACTTTGGCTAGCTTGAAATTGAACTGGAAGAGAGAAGTAGGTAGATTTGGATGGACGGCTAAGATATTAAATGGGAAAGAATATGAGGATAAACAGACAGATTTTACCATCATAAATTATGAGATATTAAAAAATTTCGTGCCGTTGCACGATTTTCAAATAAGAAAAAGTTTAAAGAACGGAAAAAAAGGTGTTGTCGAATCCACACAAACGATTGGTGGGTTCGATTGTATCATAATAGACGAAGTGCATAGGGCAAAACACCCTGATGCTTTGCAGTCAATGTGCATAAAAAATTTATGTTCAGAAAAGTCTGTAAAATGTGTGTATGGATTATCTGGTACACCAATAGAATACAATCTTGATTTTTACAATATATGCCGTTCTTTGGATTTGTCCATACCTTCTTTGATACAAACCAATGGTTATTTTGGTGAAATACAACAAAATTATGAGGAGTATGCTATGACATATTGCAACGCATTTGAAATGCGGATGGACGGCGTGGCAAGGAAAAAAAACAAAGAACAAATAAAAAGTGTTTTGCCGTCGACCATACAATCGCATAGACGTATAGCATATCTGTTAACTATATTGGAACAATGTGGTCATAAGGAAAAAAAAGAGTGGTATTATCAGTCACCGAAGGGTAAGATAAAACTTAGTGAATTGACCGTCCAACAAGCAGATGAAATACTCAAAAGGCCGTTCGAAGATAAAAGAAAAAAAACAATAATAATAGGGAAAAAGGAAAATGGCATAATGGTAAAAAATTCCAATACTTTGGAATTACACCAAAGAATAAAGCACCTTATGATTAGGCGCACAAAAAGGGATGTGTTGCATAATTTTCCGTACAAATTTATATTGCCGATTTATTGTTCTTTCGATGCACTGAAAAGATTGGAATATAATTCATTGTGGGAAGAATATCTTGAAGAAAAAAACAATAAAAAATATTTGGAAGAAGATAAATTGTCATCTTCAATAAAAATAAGGGAGTTTTTGGCTAAATTAAAAGTCCCGCATACAATCAATTTTGTTAAAGATAAAATTGAAAATGGGTCTAAGGTGATAGTGTTCACACATTTTAAGGACGAGTTTGAATTGCTTTGTGGTGGATTGAAAGATTGTGCCGTGAATATACATGCGTCAATGACACCAGAAAAAAAGCAGTCCATCATAGACAAGTTCCAAAACGACGAAAAAACAAGATGTATAATTGGCAACATAAAAACATTGGGTACTGGACACAACCTTACGAAAGGTGATATTGCCGTTATAAATTCACCAAACTGGAACTCTGGTGAGCATGAACAAGCGGAAGACAGAAACTTCCGTATTGGCCGTGAAGAAGATGTTGAAATCTACTATATGATTTTCGAGAACACACACGAAGAAGAAGTGTTTGACCGTTCAAGGCAAAAAATGGAAAATAAGCAACAATTTTTTGGTTAATTGTTAAGGTCTTTTTATCAAAAAAAATTCAGTATAATATTGTGCGTCAGATAATCCACGCTTATCGCCAGTAGGCAATAAACAACCTTTATCAACATAATGTTGTAAAATAATTTTTGCTTTTTGTGAAGGCATCGAAATCCTGAATTTATTTACCTTAAATTGTTTTGCTAGGTCAAAAATTTTATTTATAACCATTTTTCCAAAACCATTGCCTTCTTTTTTGCTTCGCCAACTCAATAAAATCAATTCGTTTGGAAATTGTTTTGTTGTTTTGTAAAAAATTTTTTTTTCAAACTCGTTTTCTATTTCATCTATTGATTCATAACCTAACAATTTTAATGCATTATTTACCGCATTAGAACCAAATAAAAAAGTGCTTTCACCAAATTCATTGTTGAAATTAATTGTTTTATAATCACTTTCTAATAAAAGAATTTTCATTTCTCTTTTTTTGGAAATTTTTCTGCGTTTAATTTGTGATAATCTCTTGTTAGTTTATCCATAGCAATTTGGGATTTAGATGGGTCTGTTATATTTTCAACTTTTTGTAATTCATTAGACAGCCAATCATCAATTTCGGCCATTTTATCAACTGTGTTCCTAACTTTTGATTCAACTATTCTTATGTTTGGAATTTTTATTGTTTCCATTATATCGTAGTGGAAATAAGTATATTCTGGTAGTTTTTTTATCTTTTTATTTTCATAGTCTAAAAGTTCTTTTTCTCTGTCTTTTAGCCATTTTTTGAAATTTTTTTTAAATTGCCTTTTTGTTTCAGGATCTTCTTCAAATTGTTGCAAGACCATTTTTTTTGTTTTTTCTATTTTTTCTTTTCTTTGTTGGACGGTTTTTGGGTTTACGCTTTCGTTAAGCCCATTTTCCTTTATTATGGATTTTACAAAAGAGATTTTGTTGTCATAATCCCTTTTCCATTTATCAAAAACCTTTAACATTTTTTCTGCAACATCTTTGTCTCCGTTTTTTATCAACTCATCAATCCACTCCATTGTTTTTTTATATTTTTGAGTCAATTCCCTGTTTTTTGCGGTGACATAGTAACTCTCTTCCTTTAATTCATAATTTGAATCTGGGATGCAATTAGGTGCTTCAAACCCATCGCGCACAAATCTTGAAAGTTCTTTTTCGTTTTTCCAGCAAGTATTTTTAGACATTGATATTATTTCTATTTATTGATAAATATATCATGGATTGCTTACAAGACGAAGAAAAAAAATGTTTGGTTGAAGATATAAAGAATTTACTTGGGGGTGGGTATAGAAAGATAGAAATAACTGACGAAAGTTTTTGTAGCTTGTTGAAGTTTTCTATTGAAGAAATGGTCATGCACCTACAAAAATATCTCATTACAGAAAGATGGGGTAATTTGGTCGGAAAGGACGTTAACAAAACGGATATTTGTGTTGGACTGACAACAAGAAGTCTCGATTACGAACTTGATTTCACCGTTGCATACTCAAAACAGGTTGGTTTACAAAGCACTGGAAATTATCAATTAAAAAAAGATTATATTGATGTAATAGAGGGCGTACAATCTTATGAAATACCTGCTAATAGGTTGATTAACAGGGTATTGTGGTCAACGCCGTCTAACATAGACCAAGCTTTGGCTCAATCCTTGACTTATAGTGGTCAATATGGGACAAACTTTGCGAGTGGGGAAAATTATATAATGAATTATGGGAACGCTGGGTTTTATAGTAATGCATATTATATTGCCCCTGCGTTTGATGTGATGCTCCGTGCGATGGATTTGAGCTTGAAACACAGAATAAGACAATCTGATTTAACTTATTCGATAACGGCAGGTGAAAATGGGAAAAAAATATTGCATTTATATTCTGTTCCCAATCATGGTAACACAATCGGGAACAGAAAAAAACACTATGTATGCAGGGTTTGGTATCACTATTACGACACTTCGGATATGACAGCCGAAGAAAAAAACAGGTGTATGCAAGAATGTAAGGATATTATCAAATACCCTTCGGAAGTGCCAGTCGAAAAAATCGATTATTGTGATTTAAATACTCCATCAAAAATATGGGTGAGAAAATATTTAACTGCTTATGCGAAAGAGACACTTGGTAGGGTTAGAACAAAGTTTGGCGGTTCTTTAAAAATACCAGGTTCTGAGGTTTCGATGGACGGCGAAACCCTTTTGGCTGAAGCAAAAGAAGAAAAATCACAATTGGTTGAGGAATTAAAAACATGGTTAGAGGAGTTGCGATCCGACAAGATGCTCGAACGCAAGGCAAACGAAGCCGCTTCCCTAAACAATATATTAAAAATGAACCCAAACTCGATTTTTGTTATCTAAAAGTCGCCTTCAACTCATCCAACAACAATTTATTTTCACTTGTGTCATAAAATTGTATGTTTTTTTGGTTGACAAATAGATTTATGTCATCAAGTAGGCTCGGAACGAGAGATTTTATTATATAATATTTCTTCTTTTTTTCCTTGACTTTGACAACATCAAAAAAATCGTTTATTGTTCGCATCGCCCTGTTCCTGTCCAATTTTATTTTTGACAATAAAGGCAACGGCTCCCTGATTTTGTTCATGTGTATCTCTATTTCTTCTTCTGTGAACATTTTTTGTGTTTCAATGGATTCTAATCCAAACTCTTCCATTTTTTCAACAAGTATGGAAATATCTATGGTTGGGTTCATGCCGTCCAACCTATAAAATAATTCACCCTCTTTCAACACTGGCGTAATTTCAAAATATTTATTGAATATCGCTATAGCGTATTTTTCATCAATATTTTTTGTCCTTTCTGTGATTTGTTTGGATTGATTAAAAAAGTCTATCAACTCTTGTTTCGTAAAGTATCTCTCCTTAGTTTCATTCTTTGTTTTGTTGTAAAATGACAAACATTTCTTCACGAATGGATTTTCAATATCTACCCTTTCTTTTTTTATGTCTAATTTTTTTATTAATTGGATTGATATTTGCCTTAATAATTGTTTGAATTTATCTTCTGACATATTTTCTTCCGTTGCCCATCTTTCACATAAGATACAAGCATCTTCAAAACTCATGTATTTGCATAATTTCAACACTTTTACTCGCATATCCCATTCTACGTTAGGGTGTTGCATATTTGAAAATATGGTCTTATTATCATCAACCATATATTTTAAAAGTTGTTCTTCACCTTCTTGTATAATGGTTTCTACCAATTCTACACAATACCCTTTAAATTCTTCTCTCCTTTTCGCAGCGTCCAACAACAATGCTTCTTTATCCTTTTTTTTCATTTTTGTAGTGTCTGCTTCAAATTCCACCGTCCACCCATATTCTTTCAAATATTCTGACAAATATTCTATGTTGTTTGCTGCAACCTCAGATTCTTCTTCAAAAACAGCGTTTGCTATCGCAAGATAATCAATATCCCATTCATCCCCATTTTTCCTTATAAAATTGCTTTTTGCCAAAGATTCCATTAGTGCTTTTTGTGCTTCGTAAGAACAAATAGAATCCACAAACTTGTTTTTTGGTTTTGAAACATATTTTAATATACCTCTTATGTTTTCGATGATTTCTTCCTGCATCTTCAAAACATCCAAAATTTTTTCATTCCGCATTTTTTTTCTGCTTTCTGCAAAATAAACATACATTTTTGGGATTATAATATTTCTAAACCTATTTGCAAACTGTTCAATATTTGCAGGGTGCATATATGTCAAAAAATGCAAGGATTCAACATCTGTGTTCAATATGTTCATACCTTCGATTGCAACAGACGTGCATATCAATATTTCTGTGTTTTCATCAATCATTTCGGTTTCAACAATTTTCTTATATTCTTCTTCACCTTTTTCATTTGCGTTCATTAATCCTATTTTGTTCCATCCATTGTTTCTCAAGACTGTTATTAAATCACCCAACTTACCATATTCTTTTTTATTTTGAAAGAAAATAATGTTCTTTTTGCCCTTTACCAATCTTGGCAACAATGCTTCATATTTGTCCTTGTAGTATAAAAGTTTGAGATTTTTTTGTGGTTGTTCTTCCCATTTAACCCTTTTTACTGTACAATTTTTGAAAAACGGGTGTGCGATAGGAAAATAAGTACCTGTCATCGAATAAAAAGATTTAAAACGATGAACATTGTCCAAAATAAAATTCAATTCTGAATTTCGAAATGATTTTTCGGCAGAAAATGCAAAATTGTGGTGTTCGTCAAAAAATATACTCCATTCTTTGTATTTGGTCGTCCAACTCGACATTAAATTGAACAAAGAAGGAAATGAGGTGTATGTACAAACAATCATGTTATCTTTTTCGGTAACATTTTTTAAATTTTGATAATACACGGTCGCCCCATACTTTGCGGCAATATTTTCTAACACGCTTGTTATTGGCACAAGAATAATCCTCCGTTCCGTTCTGTGTCCAGCCACCCACGTTGTTTTGCCCATATTGGTATCAGCCCACAAAATTTCTTTATTTGAAGGTTCTAAATCCAAAGAAGCCAATTTTTTATCATTAGCCAATTTGATGGTAATATCTGGTGTTGGGTGGATTTGTATTTTTTCCTTGTCTTTGATAAAAAACAGTCCACCCCTGACACCCAAATTGTCTTGTTTATAAAATTCAGATATATAAAATTTTATATATCTTCCCACCTCTGGTTTTTCATTTACATTTAAAATGTAATCAAAACATTCGTTTTCCGAAATACCAAATGCGATGCAATAATTGACATATTTTTTTGTAAGTGTGTTTATATTGTTATCATTTTTTACAAAATTATATGCATCGTTGACGGTATATTTTTTTGTTGATGGGACAAAGCCTTCTTCTTTTTTTGTTTGGATTAACGCCTCGCGTCTTTTTTGGATTGTTTCTTTTTTTAGTTGTAAAATCTGCCCAAATTTGTATTTCGTGTTTTTATATATTTCGTTTGCGGTCAAACGAAAATTTGTGTCGTAACCATAAATGTTGTCAATGAATTGCAAACTTTCTTGCATAAAAATACCAGCATTTTTACAAGAAATAAAAAATTTGGCATGATTGGCATCGTCTTTTTTTGATGTTTTTTCAAAAATATTTTTTAGTTTCAAATCAGTATCACCTTCATATTTTTTGTTTAAATCCAACACAACATAGTCAGATTCATCGTTCTGCTTGATTTCATATTCCCCAAATTGATAAGAATAGTATTCATATTGTTGTTCTGCAATGGCAACAACATCATTTTGGTTATATTTTCTTGAATATAATTGATATTTTTCAAAATCAAGGTTTGATATGAAATCCAACACATTGGGCAAGGGTATGCCCATCCTATTGCACTTTGAAAAAAATCTTTGGTAGAAATGATATGAAAGCCTGTTTTCTGACACATTCCAGTTTTCCACGTCCACATACATTTTTTCAAATGTATAATCCAACACACCGATGTGCAATTCGCTTGGCAAGCCGCCTGTTTGAATCACATTTGTGTTTTTTTGTTCTTCAACAGCAACCAAAGGTTCGCAAGCAGAATCTTCCCTAACAAAAATATCCTCATCGTAAGATATAACATTTATCCTAGTGATATCTTTCGTCGCTGGGTCAATTATGATGTTCAAATCCTCTTTGAACCTGTTAGCATAATTAGCCCATGTGCTTGAAAAATTTTCCACTGTCAAACCGTCAACCTTAATCAAAAAACCCAAACCGTTCTGCCCAAAGCTTTTCCATGCTGCTTTTACGAAGGACAAGCCGTTGTCCTTCAGTATTGCTAAGGCTTTTTCCTGTGAAATAATGGAAAAATCATCTATATCCATATAAATGTAACCAGAAACATTGTTGATTTCTGATTTTTTTCTCCTTCCGTTTACCGCACAGTTCCAAGTGACGCACTCTATGTGGTTGGATTTGATATAATCATATAAGTTTTTTTCTTTTATCTCAACAACCTTAGTTTTAAGGTTATAGACAAAATCCACAAAAAAGAAATCAAAGTTTTTTTCAGATAATTCTGAAAAAAAAGTAACAAAATTATCAACTTTTTTTAGGTTGAACACAACTATACCACATTGCTTCAACTCCTTTGAGATTTTATCTGGTATTCCATTGTGGAAAAAAACCAAATTATGTCTATCTGACAATTGAGACAAACTTTCATTTAACTCATTGTTTTTTGAGTTTTTTGACCATTCATCAAATGAAACAAAGGCATATCCACCCTTTGTTGGTATATCTTTTACACCAACTTTTCTTGCAAGATTTATGTAATCTTTTTGTGGATGTTTTTTTATTTTTTCTATTACATCATCAATAGGACTTGATGTGTAAGGTATTGAAGTGTTTTTGACTCTTGAAAATAAAGAAACAAGCATCTTAATTTCTATTTTTGTTATTTTTTATCAATATTTATTGTTTATGTACCATAGACAATATTTTGGCAAAGATAATACATTATTCAATAATCGCAACGAAAATTTGGGAAAAAGTGAATTGCTGATTTTGGAGCGTTTTGGGGTAGGCCAAAGTTCCGAATATTCCAGGTGTATTTTCCATTTCGATGTGGATATTTTAAAAAAATCGTGGGAAAAATGTGAATACGGCGACTTGGCAAATGTAACCCATAAATTGTATTTTAAGATTTCTGAAATAAAATCCGACAATTCTTGTGAGGATTATTTAAACGAAATTTGTTTGTTTCGATTAGGACAGGAATGGGTTGAGGGTTGTGGTACTTCGTTGGACTGCGGTTCGTGTGGTGCAATCGCAACATTGGGGTGCTTGGAATCCACATTACCGTCGAATTGGTTCAAAGCTTCGCCGTCCACCATCTGGGAATTTCAGGGTGCATTAAGCACAGGCACAACAACGTCAGTGTCTTGTGCATATTATGATTGCGACGGCGATTATTTGATTTTTGATGTAACCGATGAGGTCAACAATCTAATTACTGGAAGCACCGAAAATTATGGGTATTGTATGGCGTTTCCCCGCGAAACAGAACTAAGTGGCAACACATATCAATACATAAGTCTTTTTTCTAGGGAAACAAACACGTTTTATGAACCATATCTTGAAACTGAATGTATTGACATAGTAAAGGACGATAGAAGCGATTTTTATCTTGACAAACTGAACAGGTTGTATTTGTATGTTGGGGTGGACGGCGAACCAACAAAATTGGACGAAACGCCAATAGTTAACATTTATAACGAAAAAAACGAATTGCAGATTACCTTGACTGGTACTTGTGGTGGGCATGGTTTGTATTTTGTTGAATTCGAATTGTCGTCCACCACGATAAACAGATGCTCCATGTGGCAGGACGAATGGACAAACCTTGTCATAAAAGGAAAAAACCGTCCAAACGTAAAAATGAAGTTTTTGTTGAAAGAAGCAGATGAGTATTATTCGTTTGAACAACCAACTGCTTATACAGAAGAATACGCACTTGGGTTTAGGGGCATAAGACGGGATGAAAAAATAAGAAGGGGCGACATAAAGAAAATATATGTGGACGCTAGGACACCGAAAAACCCAACAAAGAAAACCGCCGTCCAACAATTATACTACCGTATCTATATAAAAGAAAATGGCAACAACCAATTGGACATAATCAAGTGGCATCCTGTCAATATGGGCGTATGCGAAAATTGGTTTTTGTTGGACACTTCATGGATGAGACCACAAAATTATTTTTTGGATTTTAAATTGGTAAAAAATCAAACTATAAAGACTTATCCAGAAGAAATAAAATTTTCTATTATATGAACTATAAAATAAACAAGATTTTTGAACGGAGGGAAAAGATAAAAACAAAACTTATATTAACAGAACATCAAATATATTCGTTAATACTAAACGAAGCACTTGGAGTTTCCAATATTGTCAATGAGTTTGTTGATTTTATTTACCCTAAAATTTCAGAAGAAATAACAAACAAAAACAAAATATTTGAAATAAACATACCAAACAATTATTCAAGTAATTTTTGCTTAAAAAAAATCAATATAAAAATCGAAGATACTGTTGAATCATCAGTTCAAAGAAGCATAGATGACTTTTATGTTATAAACATGGTTTTAGGTAAAAAATATTATGAATCTGACACGATAAATTTATTAAAACCATTATTATCGCACGAATTTACACATGTTTTTGAATTATGTAAAGTTAAAAAAACAAATAAATTCCGAAAACCAGAATTTTACGGTTTGATACAACAATCTGCAATATGGGCAGAAAAAAACAATTTTGATTTAATATTTGCGTTTTTTTCGTCTTTATATTTTGCACACCCATACGAAATAAATGCGAACATAAACCAATTATATAAAACTTGTGTTTTAAATAAAGTTATAAAACAAAATTTTTATGATTTTGTAAAAAAAGACAAAATTTATAAAATAATAGATAATCGAATGCAAGAAGGATTTGAACATTACAAAGCACTTTTAAATGATAACAATTATTTATCTCATTTGTTAAATCAATACGGTAGATATTTTAGAAAAAGTAATGGTAAAAAAATACATGAAATATTGTTAAATATCATAAAGAGTGGATTCATGAAATATCAAAGGAGTGTGTTGCGATTATATGAAATAATGCCATTATCAATAGAAGAAAAAATATTATATAGAATATGAATCAATTTCCAAAATCCATAAAAATAAAGAAGAAAATAGGCGATAATTTGTCAACCTCTGATTTAAATGATATTCCTTTTAATTTGTTAAAGGAAAAACCTGTTGATGTTCAACAGGTTTTGATTGATACATTGTTGGACGGCGATTCTTATTTTCCGAGGGGGATACACATTGAGGATATTGATAGGGCGGTTGTTGATTACTTTAATGCTGTGGATTTGGTAGTGGATGAAAAGAAAGTCCCTTTGTTTTTGCTGACAATGCAAAGATTTTCTGAATTTTTGCAAACATGGAAAATAAACGATGACACAAACGCAGTTGTTTTGCCTATTTTTACTTTGGTGAGGGACAGTTTGGTAAAACAGGGTACTATGCTTGGTGGTGTGGTATCAAACGTGCCAGAAACACCAACATTTACTTTGCACGAAATCGAAATAATAAGGAATGGGAGAAAAATAAAAGAATTTGTTCAGATACCACAACCGATTTATGTTGATATACAGTACAAATTAAGTTTATTTGCAAATCATCAAAGGGATGTGAATAAGTTTAATGAAATGATATTGAAGATGTATAAAGGTTTAACAAGATATATTTCGGTCAACGGCCACAACATACAAATAACGATTGACGATATTACCGACCAATCCAAAACAGACTTGGAATCAAGGAGATATTATCACCACATATATCTGTTTACCGTCAAAGGTTATCTGTTGGACGAAAAAGATTATATTATAAGGAAATCTCTGAGAGAGATAAAAGTTAGGCCAGAGTTGTCGTCTTTTAAAAGAGCAAGGACTTGTTTCGTGGATTTTGTGCAACATGAAAACAATTGCGATTTTTTTTATGAGTTTAAGTTTACCAAAAAATCGCCTTCTACAATTGAAAAAAAAATGGAATATAACATGATGTTCACTTATGACAATACAACTGCTGATTTTGAGGTCGAATATCAAGTAAACAATGTGTCAAAAATATTTCCATTCGCCGTCCAACCCAACGACATTTTAAAAATAACCATACCAGAACAAAAACATTTTATATTAAAATTGAGCGGTAATAAAACCTGATAAAAAAATACAATCTGTAATTTGTTTTGCTATTTATAGTGAAAACGAATAGATTTCATGGCAAATAATAGATTGCGCGTATCCCCGTCTTTAAATTTCAGCGAAAAGGATATTTCCTTTACACCACAACGTGCTGTTATCGGGAATACTAGGTTAATGGTAATGGGCGAATTTGAATACGGTTCTGCGTTCACAATCGAATCATTCAACAATTACAACCAATTCAAGGCAAAATTTGGCGGGTTGAACCCGTGCAAATATAAGAATACCAACCAATTGAAGTTTCAAGGTGCTTATACAGCAAAAGAATTTTTGAAAGAAGGTACTGAATTGTATGTATGCAGGGTTTTGGGTTTGAGCGGTTATGATGCTGGTGATTTGTGGGGCATAAAAGTGGGTGGTGCTATGGACACAAGTACGATTGTAGATGGCACTGCACAATCTTTTACTGGCGAATTACAATATGCGAGCGGTGTTTTGACAAACGCCACTTTCTCAAACACGTTGATGCAAGATTTATACGATGAAGGCGTGTTAACTGCTGCAATGTTCAATGGCGCGGCAGCTCAAACTGGCGACACATTTTCGTATTTGTCAAGGGGTGCGTACATGTCCGATTGCAACGGCAATTTTTCTGGCACTAAGTTTACTGGCGTTGTAACGGAAAGAGAAGAATCTTTTATTTGCTTAACTGGTACTACAAGCAGCACTGGTTATGTTTTACAGTCCAGTTTAACGGACACTTGTTCTGTGGATTTCGGTGTCGGCACTCAAACGGTTGGCGCAACATTGAGGATAACGGTTTCTGATGCTATTTTAATAGTCAACCAAACAACTTCTGATGTGACCATTGTTTCGGTCGGTCTTATTGTTGTAAATGGTGGAACCATAACACACAATACAGATTCCAGCATAACTGTGGTTTCTGGTACTATTACTTTGCCAAATGGTGATGTGCTTAACGGTGGTACATACAAGATTTGTGATTTAGGGGCAAATGTGGTTGAGTATGATTGTGACGGTATTTCTGGTACTGGTTATACCATAGTCACTGGCACAACAGTGGCATATACTTATGTGTTGCAAAGCGAAAGCTCACCTACGGAAGTGCAATTGCCTTCTGGTCTTGTGACTATTACATTGACAGGTACGGCAACAAATTATACTGCAGATTCTTTTGCACAATATGATGATTTATTGGTTTGTGCCCTAAGAAGCAAAGCTACTTATAATGGAAATGAAGAATTGTTTTTTAAAATAAAGGACACGAATTTGACAGTTGCGCCTATGACAGTGGGGGCAAAAATAAAACCATATGATGATTTTAAAGTAAGCGGCTTTGATAGCAGAGGCGTTGCTTTTGAATATGTTGTCACTTTGGACAAGAGAAAGAGTAACTACATCAACAAAGTGTTCGGTTCCCGTCCAAATTGCTGCGAAAATCCAGCACCATTGTATGTTTCAGAAAGTTATCAGGTGATGTTCGACAACCTTGTGGCACAAGGCAAGATTGATTGCATCAAACCATCGATGTGCCATTCCACGAACCTATGGAACTACAAACAACCATATACTGGTGCAGAAACACCATATATTGTTTCAGAACTTAGGGGCAGCAAAGTTGTCAGGTTGTTCAAGTTCAAGACTTTGGGTGATGGTGATTCATCCAACAGACAAATAAAAGTTTCTGTTACGAACATCAGACCAGACAAGCGTCAATTCGATGTTATTGTTAGGGCATATAACGATACCGACAAATCGCCTGTTGTTTTGGAGCAATTTTCAAATTGCACGTTAGATGTGCAGTCCAACAATTACATAGCAAGGTTGATAGGCGACAATGTAACATATCCACAAAAATCTTCGTATTTGTATGTGGAAATGGCTGCTGAATGTGTGTTCGATGCATTTCCTTGTGGATTCGAGGGTTATCCTGTTGTGGATTACGGAAGTTGTTTAAAAGCCCCGTCCATCCAATACAAAACATTCTATGCCCCAACAGACAGGGTTAGAAACGAATATCTTGGCTTGAATTCATCTGATGGTTATGACCAAGATATGTTTGATTATCACGGTATGCCATATACTGATGTATTGGTGTTTTCTTCCGAAACACACGGTTTCCATTTGGACAAATTAGCTGGAAGTGTTTTGGTGGATGATGTACAAACAAAAACTTTTGATGTTGGTATTGATGAATTCAAAAACGAAGCTGATTTAGCAGGGACTTCATATGAAAAATTAGCAGCGAGAAAATTCACGTTGGCTTTTTATGGTGGTTTTGATGGATGGGACATACACAGGATGAACACGGGCAATAGAACAATAGGCGACGAATATTCGGTCAACGGAACAAAAGGTTTACTTGGCTTGCAATCTCATGCTTTTGATTCTGTGGTTTTGGAGGATACTGATGGAACTGTTTTGGACGTGATAAACAGTGATTATTATGCTTATTTAAAAGGTATAAAAACAATATCCAACCCAGAATCTGTAAAATATAATTTGTTGGTTACGCCAAACTTGAACACTTTGGACACAAGTGATTTGGTTGAAGAAACCATCGATATGTTGGAAAATGATAGATGTGACGCATTTTATATCATCGACACGCCAACAAGGGATGCGGAAGGTGTGCCATTGTCACCAAAAACGATAGTAAGCAGATTGGATGGGTTGTATTCTACGTCCTTTGGCGCAACATATGCTTATGACGGTATTTACAACGACACAGAAAACAACATATATGTAACAGTGCCACCCTCTGTTGACTTGCCGCGTGTATATGCGGTTTCCGACAAAGTTGGACAAGTTTGGTTCGCGCCAGCTGGAAAGAACAGGGGTGGAATGGTTTACACAAATGTTGTAAAAAATCCAAATATTGACGAAAGGGATATATTGTATGATGGACGTGTAAACTCACTTTGGAGGGATGCTGGAATAGTGACAGCTTGGGGCAACAAGACATTACAAGAAGAAGAAACTGCACTCGACAGAATAAATGTGAGACGTTTGATGATTTACATCAGACAAGCAATTGCAGATGTTTCGGTCAAGTTGCTTTTTGAACAAAACGATGAAACGGTTAGGAGACAATTTTCGGCTTTGGTAAACCCAATATTATCTGAAATAAGAACAAATAGGGGCATATCAGATTTCAGGATCGAACTTGAT
>JACCDN010655102.1_pt1 | contig 23484 bp, 19 predicted proteins | sample 7441691 | NCBI WGS metagenome assembly JACCDN01 (sample SAMN15323439, study PRJNA562643) | freshwater metagenome | isolation source: river surface water | place: USA:Blue River Watershed | collected 2017-08-16 | reverse complement strand
CTCAATTTCGATTCTCTTATTCGTTATGGAGAAATGCTGGCAAGTGCATCTAATATTCGGACAACAAAAGATTTAGATCTTGCGGAAACAAATGCATTAAAATTGATTTCTCGATTTAATAAGCTTTTAAAAGATGATGGCTTTTTAGATTCATTTCAAAAATTCAATGAGAATGAGAAATTCTTCAAAGAGCTGCACGAGCTTATGACGAGTATTTTTAAATTCATGAATTTGAATTATTACCAAACACCAGGGATTTCGTATAACGATTTAGAGTACTTAATTTTAAAATACATGAGTTCCCAGGAATCAAGGGAAGTTTTTGGAAAGCAATTTGATTATATTATCGTCGACGAATATCAAGATACTTCTGTTGTGCAATTTGAGATTTTAAAGAATTTTACCAATCAAAATTTTTCTAAAGTTTTTGCGGTGGGAGATTTGAAACAAGCAATCTATGGATTCCGCGGTGGCGAAGTAAATGTTTTTAATGAGACAATGAGGCAAACAGATTTAAATCTAAGTCTTTCATATAACTATCGATCAAAAGCATCAGTAATTAATTTTAATAATCGTTTTTTTAATGATCTTTTTCCTCTCGGTGTTGGCTTCGAAGGATCTGATCATTTTTCGCTTCCTTACGAATGTCAAAAAATACCGGAATTAAAAGATGGAGCAGCAAGTTCAATTAATCTTATTCCCGCGACTATTTCGGTCGCCAAAAAGCCTAGCTCTCAGGTCATTAATGTAACTGAAGCAAAGCTGATTTGTGAGCAATTGGAAAAAATATTTGGCCAAAACCCTAATGCTGAAGTCGCAATTCTTTATCGAAAACTAAGTCCTTCGGTCGCTCTTGTAGAAGAGCTGCGCGCTAAGAAAATTGGATTTAGGGCCCAATCGAAAATTTTATTTGGCAATGAACCAGTTTATCTAATATCTGAACAGGCATTAGAGTTTTTAATTATCAAAGAATCTAAAGATGCAAAGCTTGGAACTAATAAAATTGGCCCTCTTCTAGAAAAGCTTAAAAAACTCTTTATATTGATTGAAGTTAGCGTTGATGAAGATGAAATAAACATGACCTTGTCGATACTTCATCAAAATTACAAAAATTTTGGAATCGCATATGCAATAGAGACATTTATGTTTGGTCTAGGGCTTTCAAATTCGAGAGCTGAAGAAACGTGGGATAAAATTCGCACTATTTTTAAAATTAAAAAATTTGATCTGCCACTCATGTATCAAGCATTAAAAGATCTTGGTGCAACTACTGTGACGACGAGAATAAGTGAGAATGGATCAAATAAAAGTGTTGAGATTATGACTGTTCATGCTTCCAAAGGTTTAGAGTTCGACCATGTTTTTGTTGCGGGAATTCATAATAATGATTCGGCATCAAGAAATCGCAAAAGGATCGGAGAGCGGTTTTTAAGTTATAATTGGAAATTAAAAAGCACAGATAAAAAATCAGTTAAGACGCCATGGTATATCTTTGAATCACTCACGCAAAAACTCAAAGAATTTAGTGAGTCAAAGCGCTTGTTCTATGTGGCAAATACTAGGGCCAGGTCACATCTTTATTTCACAAATATTTCTTATGCTATCGAGGGAAAAGATGAAATGAAGGACTATGCTTTAAACGACAATGCATGGATAAATGGCGTTCGTTATTTTCTAGAAAATGGAAATCCCGCACTTTTTAATATTTTAGAAATGAAGAATGCGATGCCTTCTTCTAATGAAGAAGACGCAGAAGTTGAAGAATATGATAATGATCAAGTTGCAGGTGCACCCACTCTTCTGTCATCAAATCTCGGGCTTAAAGTATTAAAGCGAAATGTGAAATTAGGAATAATTGGTGAGTTGTCGGTAACGAAACTTTCTGAGTTAAATGAATGTCCGAGAAAGTTTTACTTAAGTTCGGTTTTAAAAGTGGAGGCTCCCAAAGAACATCTAACGTTCTCGGAAGATGATACAAACGAAGAAGACATTATTTATATTCCCTCAACCAAAGAGCGAGGGATTGAAAAGCATAAAGAAATTCAAAATTATTTTCAAAATTTAAATAAGAAGGAAAGCTTATCAGTAGAAGCAAGTTGGGGGGTAGCGCAAATTGAAGCCATTAAACTAACAAAAAGTTTTTCTGAATATGAATTAAAATTTCCTTATTTTGGTCAGATGATTTCGGGAACACCTGATTGGTTTGGTTTTAACGAAGCAGACAAATTTTGCCATGTCGTAGATTTTAAAACAGGAACAGTCGATAGTGAAAAAGAATTGAAGTATTATGCTCAACTTCAAATTTATGCTTATGCGATTATTAAATTTTTTGATTTAGATAATTCTTGGAAATTCAAATTGTCGATCTACTCGCTAGATCAAAAAAGAACTTTTGATTGGGAACAATCAAGCGCCGCTACTTTAGAGTTTAATAAAAATCTTTGGAATAAAATTACTGAACTAAATCGGCCAAGAATTTCTCATTGTTCACATTGTGCCTTTAACAGTTATTGCAGAGAAAAATGAAATAAGTTTAAGCTGCTGATATTTTTCCTCTTGTTGCACCTAATTTGCCCCATGATATTATTATAGTTGATTAATATTGACCATGACGGTTTGTTTAAACAGCAGGATGCCTATGAAACTTTCTTGTTCACTTCTTTTATTACTCCTTAACATTCTCCCTTTCGTCGCTTTTGCTGGTGAAAAGGATGTTTATGAATTTTCTTGGCTAGATCCGGATAAAGAAGTTTATGTTTTGCAGAATAGAAAATACAGAAAAGCGGGAATGTTTCACGCAAACCTAGGTTATGGAATGACAACAAGCGGAGCTTTCGTTGATTCGAATGCCGCTCAAGGAAGATTTGGTTATTTCATGAGCGAAGACTGGGGCTTTGAAGGCCTTTATTCTTCTAATTCAGGAAAAGAAAACGAAACTGCACGAAGTGTAAAAGCAACGGCAGGAAGTACAACAGGACAAACTCCATTTAGAAGAATTGTTCAAAATTATTATGGAGCGATGATTCTATGGTCTCCGTTTTATACAAAAATTAACACATTCAACAAAATTGCTTATATGGATTGGATCTTTGGTCTAGGTTACGGGCAATTAACTGAAAAAAATAATCAGAAGCGCTTTAACGTTGGAAGTTTAGATGATGATATCGAAACTAGTGAAAAGCATAGTGGTGTTATCTGGACAGCAGCAATGAAATTCTATGTTACAGAAGCTTTTAGTATTCGTGGAGATTTCACTGGAGTTTCGTATAGTGCAACAGAACCTAAGCTTAATAAAAAATCTTGGGTGAATCATTACGATGCAACGTTATCACTAGGGTTAGCTTTTTAGTTAATGACTTAATTTTAGGATGCACACATGAAAAAAATAATATCGCTAACCCTGGGATTATTAGCTCTAAGCTCAAATGCAGCACTAGATCGTGCCGCCCAATTATACAATTCTGGCGAGCGAGCAAAATACCCTCAGTTAGTTAAAGAATTAATACAAAACGAAATGTATTTTTCTGCAATTCCTTATTTTAAGGAATATTTAGCAACTGCACCTCGTGGGAGAAACGTTGAAGTCGATGCAATAGCAGATGAACTTATTACTCATGTGGGAGTAAGGCAATTTGAATCTTTGTCGAGCTCTATTCTTGAAAAATCGAATGCTTCAACTATGAGGTATGTCCTAGCGAAAAAATCTTTTCGTATGGGTAAATATGAAGATGCTCTTAGATACTTAGATAAAACACTGAGTGACGACCATGCGATTAAACCTTTTGCATTATTGCTAGAAGGAAGTATCTATGCAGTCAGCAAAAAAAATGAAGAAGCACTCCGAACATTTCGCGAATGTGTTGATGTCGCTGAAAGTAGAGTTAAGGATACTCTTGATACCGAAAGACTTCGCCAGTTAAAAATCACTCGCGATTATTGCGTAATTGGTATGCCAAGGGTTCATTTCGCAGCTCAATCTTTTGATAAGGCCTATTTAACATATTTAGATCTACCAAAAAGTAGTTATATTTGGCCGGAAATTCTATTTGAAGAAGCTTGGACAAGTTTTTACTTAAAAGATTTTAACCGAACATTGGGAAAATTAGTTACTTATAAAGCTCCAGTGATGAATTACATTTTTAATCCCGAGATCGATGTTTTAAATGCTCTTACATATATGGAAATGTGTTTATGGAATGATTCGAAAAAAGTAGTCGATGAATTCTACACAAAATACGAGTCAAATTTTGAAGAGTATAAGAAATTTCTTGGGAACTTAGGGAAAGATTACAAGCAATATTATCTGTTAGTAAAAGATTTAAAAGATGGGAAACTAAGAGCTAATCCATTAATTGAAAAAGCCTTATTGTCGATTTCGCGAGATTCAACTTATATCGAATTAAACAATCAATTTGAATTAGGAAGAAACGAAATTGAAAGATTAAAAAATGTAAGAGATCCCAATCTAAGAAGTGCGCTGAATAACTCATTAAAGGAATCACTTACACTTCAGCGAAATCTTATTGGTGGATATATCCGTGGACAACTAAAGCTATATAATAACCAAATGGTTCGATCATTTGAAGATATGAGTTATATCAAACTTGAAATTCTTTCACGTAAAAAATCTGAGCTTTATGAAGAATTTATGGGCAAAGAAACTGATCGAGCACGTGGTAATATCATTAACTTAAAAAGAACAGATAAACAGTATTTTTGGACTTTCAATGGGGAGTTCTGGGCAGATGAATTAGGCGATTACGTCTTTTCACTAAAATCAGAATGTAAGTAAATATGAAAATGATGAAAATAAAATCATTCCTTATTATTGCTCTTTTATCATCTCTGTCGCTTTCGGCATTTGCGGATGTAGAAAAAAGAAGACAAGAGCTAATCGCTCTTCTTGATGAAGAGTTGAAAGAAGTGACGAGAGTAAATAAACAAACAGGATCATCACGGCCTGAGTTTATGCTTAGAATGGGGCAAATTCTTTTAGAGAAGGGAAGGCTTCTTCGCGATCAAGAGAATCAAAAATACCTAGATCTTCCAGTTGCTGAACGTGAAAAAGCAAATAAGGATGATTATTTCAAAGATTCAGCAAGATATTTTGAGCAGGCCCAAAAAACAGTTTTGGTACTTCTTTCAAAATTTAAAAACTTCGATGAAAAATCTGAAGCTTATTATATTCTTGCTTTCAACGCAAAAGAGCAGAAGCAAGAAGAGAAAGCGAAAAGATTTTTTGAACAATGTTTAGAAAATGCACGCGGTGAAAGCGCAATCGCAGATAAGGCGAGAATCGCATTGGCCGAAATTTATTTTAATAAACGTGACTATGATCGTGCACTTGGGCTTTATGAAGTTGCATTAAAAAAGAAAACTGATAAGTGGTGGACCAAAGATGCCTTTAATCTAGCTTGGTCATACTTCAAAGTAGGGAAATACGATAAGGCTATTACTTTAATGACAGAATCGTACGAGCTTTCCCAAAGTAAAAAGTACATAGACATGTCAAAGAGTATCGAGCGCGACCTTGCATTCTTTTATACTGAAGCTGGAAAGATGAAGGAAGGTATCGAGTTTTACAAGAAAAATGGGAAAAGTATTTCTGAAATTCTGTTAAAAGTTGGTCGTTATCTTAAAAACCAAGGTAAATTTACTCAAGCAGAAAAATCACTCATTGAAGGGTTGCAGTATAAAAATTCTGATGAGGAGGAAGCAGAATTTAATTTAGAGCTTCTAAGCTTATATGAAAAATATGGAAAAGAAGAAGAACATTTAAATGCGTGTAAATCTTTATTAAAGCAATTTGAAAAGGGCGCACTCAATAAAGAGCAGACTGATATTTTAAAGTTTAGTGTGCAAAAAATGGGAGCCACTCTTCAGAAACTTACAGTTGATAAAACTTATGATCACAAACCAGAAATCAGAAATAAAAAAGCACAAAATGCCGTTTATTATTTCATGATTGATGCAAAATTAAATCCAAATCGCGCAGAGGAGCCATTTTTCTTAGCAGGTGAGACACTTTATTCTATTGGCGATTATGACAATGCCGTTAAGTACTACGCTGAAGCTATTAAGCTTTCTGGGAAAAACAATAATAAAAACATTGAAACAAAATCGAGTAATTCTTTAATGGCTTCGCTTGGAAAGGGAGTTAAGAAAGAAACGCAAGAAAAATATCTGGTTCCAGCTTACGAAGCATATTTGATCACTCAGCCAAAAGGTGAGAAATCAGGACTTATTTATCAAAGACTTTACTCCGCTTATACCGAAAAAAAGGATTTTGTTGGTGCTCAAAATATTTATAATAAATATCGTACCAATATGCCAGAAGCGAGCGAGACGCAAGAGCGGATGTTGGCAGAGATCATGGATAATTTAAAATCTTCAAATGATCGCAAAGGATTAACCGAACTGGCAAACAAGATTGACAATAACGAAATTAAGGTAAGCCAAGGTTATAAAGAAAAAGTAAAGGCCCTAATGTTAGGGATGCAATTTGAAAATGTGGAGCAGGCTGCACAAAAAGGTGATAAGAAGGGAGCCTTAAAAGGTTATCTACAAATTTATAAATCACCAGAAACATCAGCTGAAGCTAAGAGAACTTCAGCTTATAATATCGCAGTACTTTTTTACGAGACAAACGATCCAAAAAATCTTTATATTTGGGCCGATCGTGCAGCATCAATGATGACGGTTGAAGAGTTTGCGAAATTTGAAAAAGACTTTATTCTCTTCTCAACAGATCTATTCCAACGCCGTATGTTTACTGAGTCAGCGGCATTATCTGACAAAATGTTTGATAAAGTGTGTACAGCGAATTCAAAAAATAAAAAAATATTTTTTAAGAATGCTAATGTTATCTACGTATCAGAAAAAGAATTTGAGAAATCAAAAAATCTTATCAATAAAGCTTCAAGATGTTCAATGGATCAAGGTTTTCTTGCAGATGCAAATTTAGATCATTTGAACGAGTTAGCAGAGTCACAAAAATGGGGATCTTTTAACGATACGATTAAAGCACTTGAATCAGATAAACAGATGGCCGGAAAATTGATTTATCCAATTTCAGTTTTAATTAATGAACTAGAGTCAATTGGACGTATAGACGAAGCAAAATCTTGGTCAAAGCGCATGATGACTTTTTATGAGAATGCCAAGAAAGCTAAACAAGAAATTCCTCTTGAGGGATTGGATGTTATTGCGACAAAAATGCTTCCGCAGTTGGAATATGAGCTAAAAGCATTAAAAGAAACGCCATTGGCGTTTCCAGAAGATAATTACAATAGAGTTTTAAAGTCAAAGTTCAAAGTACTTGACCGCTTAACTTCAACAGCAATTTCTATTGCAGAAATTGGATCAGGTATGGGGATTGTAAAATCTTATAAATATCTTGTTCAAGGGCATGAATTTTTAGCAGAAGAGATTAGAAATTTTTCGCCTCCGGGAAAATCTGAAGAGTATGTGAAATCGTTCAAAAAATCGATGGCCGCACTAACATCTCCAGTTGAAACACAGGCTAAAAAGTTCAGAGCAGCAGCAGTTAAGCAAATTGAAACAGAAAATATATTAAGCGCTGACAATGCATGGTTTATTGGAAATATGAATTTATCTTTTACACCTGAATACTTTGTTGAAAAATCTGGTGTGTTAATGGATAAAGGTGGGGCAAAATAATGAAAAAATTATTAACATTAATTTTTGTTCTCTCATTATTCGGATGCGCATCTGAACAGACGGAAATGATTTCTGCTAGCACTGGTAACAAAATACGTAAAAATGCTTCTGATGGAGCACCCTTAGCAGATGATTATTCATGGGTTGATGGCTTAGATTTTAAAACAGTGGAAGAGAAAAAATTCCAATCAGATAAAGATATTTTTAAAGGAGAGACATCTGAAGCAGATGCTTTATCAAAAGAATCAATAGCACGTCTTTCAAAACCAAAATTAGAAGAAGTGGCCTTAAGTTCAAGTGATCCCTTAGATAAAATTGCTTCTTTATGCTATCAAGAACAGTTCGATTCAGCTTTTAAATTAGTTGATGAAATTTATGCTGGGTACAAAAATAATACGAGCTACTGGAACCAAGTAGGGACTTGTTACTTTCTAAAAGGTGAATATTCAAAGTCGATTTTATTTTTTAATAAATCACGTGACCTTGATGCTAGCTATCTTCCGCCCATTAATAATCTTGGAGTTGTTTATCAAACCCAGGGTAAATTTCAAAAGGCATTGGCCGCTTATAAAAAGGCTTCAGATTTAAATACTTTCGCACTTACTCCGCTTTATAATTTAAGTCAGCTGTATTTAAAATTTGGAAAAATTGATAAGGCATTTTCAATTTTAGAAGCATTAAATAAGAAAAAGCCAGGAGATAATGATGTAGCAGGAAGTCTCGCTACTGGATATCTTATGAAAGGTAATATGCAAAAGGCAGTTGAGCTGTTTACAAAAATTCCAAAAACAGAATTAGCAGATGCAAGATTCGGATTAAATTTTGCATTGGCATTAAAGCTTTCTGACAGACAGAGTGATGCCGTGTTGGTTTTAAATAATGTAATTGAACCAACAATGGCAGATTTAAAAAATTATTATCAAAGAGTTAATGAATTTATTAGAAAATAAGGATCTCGTTATGAAAAACATTAAGTATATTATTTTTTTCGCAATAGTGGTTATAACACATGCTTATGCTCAAGATGAGATAGCCATTGATCCAAAAACTGGTAAAAAAGTTATTTACGTATATAAAGAAAACGAAAAATTAGATTTCGATGAAATCACCATTGAGGGTGATAGCGGGACGCCAACGGATTTATCCCTTGGTCCTATTGTAGATAAAAAATTTTCAAATAGACTTCCTTATAGAAAATCATTTAATGCTGAAATAAGAAAAGGGATTGAACGCGTTCGTTAATAATTCGAAGGGAAAATGTTTCTCTCAATGCCTTCAATGAATATATGAATGCATTTAATATGCACTTCTTGAATTCGATCAGAAATTTTTGAATTTACGATGAGTGGGACATCAACCATTTCTTTTAATTTTCCACCGTCTTTACCTAAAAGCCCTACAACTTTCATGCCTTTTTTCTTGGCTGCTTCTACGGCATTAATCACGTTTACGGAATTTCCAGAAGTACTGATGGCCAAAAGAACATCGCCACTATTTCCCCAAGCTTCAATATAACGAGAGAAAATATATTCATACCCATAATCATTTGCCACACAAGTGATGTGACTTGAATCAGTGATGGCCATAGCTGCTAGAGGTGCACGCTCTTTTCTAAAGCGCCCAGTAAGCTCTTCCGCGAAGTGCATAGCATCGCACATTGAGCCACCATTACCACAACTAAAAGTGCGACCATTATTTTTGTAAGCATCAACTAATAAAGAAATTGCCGTCTCAACTTTATGCAAATTATCTTTGTTGCTAATGAACTCAGTTAACACTCCGTGTGCATCGTTAAAAGATTCTTGGATAAATTGTGGCATACGTTCCTCTAAAAAATACAATTGGTAATTTAAGTTCAAAAAAAAGGGGCCACACGGCCCCTGAAAATTATGCTAATTCTTCTAAAGATTTTTTAATTTCATCTTTTGGTTGAACACCAACGAGCGTTTTAGAGGCTTGGCCATTTTTAAAAAAAATCATTGTCGGAATCCCACGGATACCAAATCTTTGCGCTAATTCTGGATTGTCATCAACGTTAACTTTTAAAACAGTTGCTTTCTCTCCAACTTCACGAGCAACATCGTCAAGTATTGGGCCTAGAGTTTTACAAGGTCCACACCATTCTGCCCAAAAGTCTACCAGTACAGGTCTATCAGATTTTAGAACGTCTACTTCAAAGTGTGCGACGTCAGTTTTATTTACTAATCCCATAATTACTCCTTAAGTTCTACAGCTTCTATACTACCAAATGTTGCAACTAAGTTAAAACTTAAATTTTTACTGCGTCGCACTTTTTACTTTTACCAATGGGTTGTCTAGGATAAAATCAGCTTATGCACTTTCCAGATCGTAAATATTTATTGAATAAAACCATCAAGGTTGCGCGCCTATCGCGTCTTATTGCTAAATCTATTGATTTATTTGTTGTTTTTTGTTTTTCAGTGCTTTTTTTCCCTTTGGGATTAGTGCTTGGGGTCTTATATCTATCACTTTCTGATGGCCTACTTATGGGGCAGTCTATGGGGAAGAGATTTATGGGATTTTCCGTTAAGTCTCTTGAAGATGGAAGTCCGTGCTCGTACAAGCAGTCGATAATTAGAAATTTACCAATAACTATTCCACTTTTCTTCTGTGTGATTCCATTTTGGGGATGGCTAATAGGGGCATTATTGGGGCTGATGCTTATTGGTCTAGAAGTATACTTACTATACAATTTAGACTCTGGGCACAGATTAGGTGACGTTATGGCCGACACAAGTGTCATGGCCAATGACGACAATTTTGTTGGACTCAAAAAGAGAAAGACAAGTTGGTTTGCATCTAATACAACTACTTCGTACTAATTACATTAAGGAAAATTTCATGAGTAAAAAACGCCTCATCATCGTGGATGTCTCTAATTTTATCTTTCGCGCATTTTTTGCGATTCGTCCGATGAATTCACCTGAAGGTATTCCGACAAATGCAGTGTATGGAGTTTTTTCGATGATGCTAAAACTCATGGCAGATCACAGACCGACGCATCTTTTTTTAGCTCGTGATACTAAAGGTGGATCATTTAGAAACGAGCTCTATTCAGAGTACAAAGCTAATCGTAGTGAGCCACCTGAAGATTTAATTCCGCAATTTGCTTTAATAGAAGAACTGATTCAGAAAATGGGACTTCCAACTTTTTCGCATGATAATTTTGAGGCCGATGACATTATCGGGTCAGCTTGTACACAGTGGAAAAATGATTTTGATGAAATCTATATTGCTTCAGGTGATAAAGATCTCATGCAATTTGTAGGTGGCAATATTAAGCTACTTGATACCATGAAAGATAAACTTTATTCGCCGAGCGATGTTGAAGAAAAAATGGGTGTGAAGCCTGAGCAGATTGTCGATTATTTATCAATTGTCGGTGATAGCTCTGACAATATTCCTGGCATGAAAGGAATCGGTGCGAAGGGCGCGGCCGATTTATTAAAAGAGTGGGGAAGTTTAGAAAATATTCTTTCGAATAAAGACAAGCTAAAAGGTAAGCGTGTCATTGATGCATTTACAAACTATGTAGACGATGCGCTTATGTCAAAAAAATTAGTGCAAATTGTAACTAATGTCGAATTAGGTCACAATGAAGCTGAAACTCAGTTTAAGTTTTATCCTAGTGATGAATTAATTGCATTTTTAACAAAACTTGGTTTTAAATCATCAATTCCTAAATTAATGGATCTACGCTTTCAAGCAAATCGAGTGGAAGTTGAATCAAAAAATGCATTTTTAGAAGACGACACGATCGATCCAGCAGAGTACGAATTATTTAAACGCACTCAAGAAAATATTGCAAAGAGAGAATTTATCCAAACAGAAATTACTCCTGATAAAAAAGAGAGTTTCTTTAATCTTTTAACCGATAAAAAGTCAGCTGCGATGTTTGTCGAGTTTGATCAAGAAGACATAGCACTTCAGAAAGTTTCACGCATCAGTTTTGCTTTAGGATTAGAGGAAGTCTTTTTCGCAGCAGGTACAGAAGCGGAGGCGATTTTACTTGAAGCCATTGCTCTTCCCGTAGAGATTTTAGGCGTGGATATTAAAACGTTTATTCGTCATAGTTACTTCGCTGCAAAAAAGTGCCTGGCACTTTTTTTTGATATTGCTCATGCACATTATATTATTAACACCAATAGTAAGCACGAATTAGATTTTATGGTGCAGGAATATTTGGGATTTAATCCGGAAGAAAATGAGCAAGATTACTTGGAAAAATCTCTTTATGTTTACCAAATTGCCAAAATCCAAAAAGAAAAATTAAAAACACTGAAGTTAGAAGAAATCTATTTCAATGTTGATATGAAATTGATGCCGGTATTAGCGAAAATGGAATTTGAGGGTGTAAGCCTTAATGATAAATTTTTCTTAGAGTTTGAGCATGAATTAACAAAAGAAATTACTAAAACAGAAGAGAAAATTTTTGAGATCGCCGGGGAAAAATTAAATTTAAATTCGCCAAAACAAGTCGGAACACTATTGTTTGAAAAATTAAACCTATCGGTTGTGAAAAAAACGAAAACGGGTTATTCAACAGACGCGGAAGTTTTAGAAGAGTTAGACGGAATGAATGTGAGTGAGGTTCCTGGACTTTTACTACTTCACCGTGAATATAACAAAATCGCATCGACTTATGTTAAGTCTTTACCAAAATTAATCAATCCAACAACTCACCGCCTGCATACTACTTTTAATCAAAACGTAGCGGAGACCGGAAGACTTTCTTCAACAAATCCCAATATTCAAAATATTCCAGTGCGTACAGAGCTAGGAAGAAAAGTAAGAAAAGGATTTATCGCGAAACCAGGAAAAATTCTTTTATCGGCGGATTATTCTCAAGTAGAACTTCGTTTGTTAGCTCATTTTTCAGAAGATCCAACAATGGTGAATGCATTTTTGCATGATCAAGATATCCATAAGCAAACTGCCGCTGAAGTCCTCGGTATTTCTCTTGATCAAGTAAAATCCTCAGATCGCTCAATGGCCAAGACCGTTAACTTTGGTCTTATGTATGGGCAATCTTCTTTTGGATTGGCTTCAACACTTAAAATATCTAGAACTGAAGCCAAGAACTATATTGAAAAATATTTTCATCGTTTCGGCTCAATTAAAACGTTTTTAGATACATTAAAAGATAAAGCAGAACAGACTGGGTACACAGAAACTTATTTTCATCGAAAAAGATTTCTTCCAGATATTCATTCACAAAATAGAATGATCAAGGCCCAAGCTGAACGCATGGCCATCAATAGTCCGATCCAGGGAACTGCGGCCGATATTATTAAGATTGCGATGATAAATATCTCCAATGAAATGAGTGAGAAAAAGCTCGTGTCTAAAATGCTTATGCAGGTTCACGATGAACTTATCTTTGAAGTTGAAGAAGAGGAACTGGAAGTGATGAAAGAGTTAGTGAAAAGGAATATGGAAGGAGTTGTGGCCCTAAAAGTTCCTTTGAAAGTTGATATGGGAATTGGGGTAAATTGGTTTGATTTGAAGTAAAAAAGGCTAGACACTTTTCGAGGGGAGATAATGTGCGAAACTAGTCTTTTTGGTTTAAGCCTATTTTTCTGCGATCAGGACGAAGCGTTGGAGTTGTAATTTCTAAATTATCCAATCTTTGAAAGACAACTTTAAATAATTTATTTGCTCCTGATTCAAGTTGATCCATTCTTTTAATCAAGTTTTCTTCCATCAATAAAAAACTTCTTAGTTTAGAAAAAATTCTCATTATCGAAATATTAATTTCAATTGCTTGGTCCGAATTCAAAATACTTGAGAGCATGGCCACTCCAAGCTCTGTAAATACATATGGTGGAATTCTTAAGCCCATTTTTACTTTGTTGGAGGTACCAAATTGGTACCTCCAATTTTCAAGTTCCTCCTTGTTCATTTCAAACATAAAATCGCTCGGAAAACGATTTAGATTTCTTTTGACCGCCCTTTTTAATGATTTTGTTTCGATACCATAAAGATCAGCTAAGTCGCTGTCTAGCATCACACGCTGGCCACGAATGGTATAAATCATTGTCTCAATTTTTTCGATTTGAAATTTCATTAGATTTTCTCCTTTTTCATGAAAAGCAAAAGGAGCTTTGAAAGATATTTAAAATGTAATTGAAATTACAAAGGATCTTTAATTTAAGTTCAAAAATTGAAAACCTGGATTTCAAATTTTGATACTTAAGAGTCAATTAATCATTTGTCTTAATGATCAATTAATGATTATGAAACTATTGCGTAAGGGAGAGCGTCGAGATAAAGGAATTCACATCAGAGATAAAGATCTCATAATCTTCCCCTTCTGGTGAATGACCTGAATTTTTTAGTCGAACTATTTTAGTCGTCGGATGCATTGATAGTTTTTGAGCTTCATCTTCTGATAGTACGTAGCCTGGAGATTCTCCTTTAAAAAAGATCGTTTGATTTCAATGGCCCAATGTTCAGCAATACCTAGCATTCCCGGGATCATTAGTACTAAAGGTTTGTCGGCCGGTCCTTCCTGATACAGAACGTGAATATTACCAATATTGTTTTGTACAAAACTTTCCTTCATTATCCAAGGATATTTAATCTACTTTAAAAAATCATTAAAAGCTAAGGAGTAATAACGGCAGTATTTAATTTAATGTAATAAATTATTCAAGCAAGGCTCCTATTGGGAAGAAAGTGGAGTCTTAAAGTAAGCGCTTTTTATGACATGAAATTTTTACCAATCCCTAAAGACCTTATTGCCAAAGGCCCAGAAAATCATTAGATTGCCCATATAAATATTCAATTTATCCAAAAGAGGCAAAAATGGACGAGCACCCGAGTAACAATCATTTGTAACTAAGCGGATGCACCATTTACCTTCCGCTTTAAGGCGGAAGAACCACCATAATCTTCCATTGTTTAAACAAACTAGAATTGAAAACGAGTAAAAAATGGAAGAGAATACAGCAAACGAATACTCTCTAGAAATTGCCTTAGAAAATTGGCCAACTTACACTTTTGATAAGCGTAAGGAACTCTTTTACTCTCTACCTCGTCATGAGGCTGAAGAACTTTTTTTAAATCTTAATGCCAGCAATAAGGCAGATCTTTTCTTAGAACTCCCAGGTTATGAACGTCGTTCATGGATTAGGCTTCTGGCCCCCGATGACGTTGCCGATTTAATTCAGGAACTTCCTAAGGATCATCAAAATCCATCCCTTGATCTTCTTGATCCAGTGACTAGGACTGAAGTAAATGCACTTTTGGCCTACGCTGAAGATGAAGCTGGGGGATTAATGAATTCGCGTTTTGCGCGTCTTCGCCCAGAGATGCGTGTCTCCGAAGCGATTTCTTACTTGCGTGCTCAATCAAAAGCACAAATTGAAACCATTTATTACGCTTACGTTTTAGATCAACATCAAAAACTTATGGGTGTTGTAACTCTTCGTGAGCTTTTTAATACTTTCCCGACACGTGTAATTTCTGAAATCATGACGACGGATTTAGTTACGATTCCAGACGATCTTGACCAAGAAGAAATTGGAAAACTCTTCTCGCAACAAAACTATCTCGCACTTCCGGTTGTGGATGAACATAACGTGATGAAAGGGATCATTACGGTTGATGACATCGTTGAGACCATGCAAGAAGATGCGACAGAAGATATTCAAAAAATTGGGGGATCGGAAGCTTTAGGTGAGCCTTATCTTGATATTTCACTTAGCTCGATGATTAAAAAACGTGCAGGATGGCTCATGGTTCTTTTTGTTGGAGAGTTGTTTACAGCTTCAGCGATGAAATATTTTGAAGGTGAAATTGCGAAAGCTGTAGTTCTTGCGATGTTTATTCCTTTAGTTATTAGTTCTGGAGGTAATTCTGGTTCTCAAGCGACAACATTAATCATTCGCGCGATGGCCTTGGGGGAAGTTCGTATGCGTGACTGGTGGCGAGTATTTTTCAGGGAACTTGCGTCAGGTTTAGGATTAGGGCTTATTCTCGGAACGATCGGATTTATCCGAATTGTATTTTGGGGATCAAGTGCTTATGGTGAACATTATCTTCCAATCGCATTTTCTGTTGCTGCAAGTTTGGTGGGAATTGTGCTCTGGGGATCATTAGCAGGTTCGATGCTGCCATTCTTGCTGCGTAAATGTCGTCTCGATCCAGCGACTGCTTCGGCTCCATTTGTTGCGACACTGGTCGATGTTACAGGTCTTGTGATTTATTTTTCAGTTGCACACTTATTCTTAAAGGGAATTTTGCTTTAAGTTTTAGCTAAATTCATTCAGTATATTCTTATGATAAAAAAAGTAGCGATTATTATTTTAGCTTCGTTCGCAAGCCTATTGATCTGGAGAGTGGAACTTTTTTTTGAAGTAATTTATCATCAATATTCGAATTATAAATTTATCTTTTCTTTTTTATTAATTGGCATAACTTTAGTCTTAACTCGGTTTTATAAAACGCCTATTAAAGGAGCGGGGATATTTTGGTTAAAATCCCACCTTGAACATCAATTATTTCCCATATCCTTAAAAGATATATGGCAATATTTACTTTCACTCTTGGCATCACTCTCAGCACTAGTTCCTTTAGGGAGAGAAGCACCAACGGTTACAATTGGTGGCGCGATTGGATCGGTTCTTGGAGAAAAATCTGATCATAATGAAAATATCAAACTTGGAATCGTTGCAGCTTTTGCAGCAGCCTTTAGAGCACCAATTGCAGGTATGTTTTTTCTTTATGAAGTGCTCATGCATCGTGGACAAATTAGTAGTTTAAAATCAAAATTGCTGTGGAGTGGGAGTTTTTTAGGATTTGCAATTGCTGGAAGTTTTGTTGGATTTAAAAAAGCTTTTGATGTTCCACATATTCAATTTTTTAATATAAAACTGATCATTTTGAGTCTGTTTTTCTCGACATTTGTAGGCGTAACTTCGGCTTACATTTTTAAATATTTTTTTAAGATTAAAAAATTGTTTTTTAAACTATCACATGAAGAAAACCACTTAATCAATCTTATTCTTTTGCACTTGAAAGTACTGGTCCTTTTTTATTTCGTTATGTTTTTTTCCCCTGAAGCTATAGGATCTGGAATGGAGATTGTCGTCTCGCTTATTCAAGGAAAATTTCACTCGCTAAATATTACTGTGCTGATATTTTTAGTTCGAGCTTCCTTACTTTTATTATTTTATTCTTTAACTTTTCCCGGAGGAACTTTTGTTCCATTTCTCGCTCTTGGATCTTTAATAGGTGCTATTTTTTCCTTAGGTATTTCTCAGTTTATTGTCTTAGATCAAGGGCAAATGATTTGGTTTGTGCTTTTGGGTGTAGCCACATTTTTTGCAGCAATGATGCATGCGCCACTGACTATTTCAATTTTACTATTGGAAATGAGTTGGAATTTAAAATTACTACCATTCTTATTATTTTTTTCTTATCATGCATTTTATTTAAAAAGACGTTTACATCAAACTGAGTTTTATCATTTTTAAATATTAATAAAGATTTTTATCAAAAGAAAAATCAATCCAATTGAAGGAATCGTCACCCAAACAGGGACCAAATTTTTTAATGTCGCTACAAAAGCGACTATTGCCAAAGTAAAATATCCAGCAGCAACTTCAATTGAATGACCTAATTTAAATGTTGTGACTAAAATTGGGCCAATGACTGCACTAAGCGCACCAAAAGTGAATTGGTAAATCCATTTTTTTCCACGCAGCTTTTGAAAAGCGATAGGGAACCATGTCGTCATGTGAATAAAAGCCGTTAAAAAAATACCAATTGTTGCAATGATTGCGCCAGAAAAGCCTAGCATTTTATAACCAATATATGTAACAGTAATGACAACTGGTCCAGGAGTTAATTGACCGAAAGCGAGAGCATCTAAAAATTCTGTATGAGAAAGCCATCCAAATTTTGTAACAACATCATGTTCAAGCATGGGAACTATTGCAAGTCCTGTCCCAAACACTAAGGCTCCGGCCTTAAAACATGTTAAAAATAAATCGAGAGTAAGGGGTGTCACTGCTAAAAAATTGGTGCGCCCAAAAGAGCGCCAAATTTTTTGTTCAGAAATCATATAAAGTGCAAAAATTAAAATGATTAAACTTTCGTATTGTGGATAAAACCAAAAAATAATTGCACTCAATATTACCAAAATCCAAAACTTAATTTTTTTATAGTGTTGGCCAATTAATCCTTTTAAACTTCCTAAAATTACTCCCAAAGTTGCAATTTGCATTCCAAGAAAAAATAATTTGATATTTTGATGACTAGAGAGCTCTTTACTTCCTAAAGAAAAAAGAATCATTAAAACAAAGGCCGGAAAAACAATTCCTAACCCAGCAATTAAGCCGCCAAAAAATCCTGCACGATGACGTCCCATAAAAACAGAAGTCATAAATGCCACGGGGCCGGGCATTGATTTGATCATTGCAAAAGCCGAATTAAATTCCTCTTCTTCAATCCAATGTCTTTTTTGTACCAAATCTTTTTGAATGGAAGCGACGAGTGCCAATGGGCCACCGAATCCTAAAATTCCAAGTCTAATAAAGTAATTAAAAACTTCTAAATATTTTTTAGACATAAAAAAACTTTGTGCAAATTTTTACATCTGGATGCAAAGTTAATTTTACTGGGCATGAAAGCGCAATGCCCTCTAGAGTTTCGCGTTGTCTATCTGTTAAGTCGGCCGGTAAGGAAACAGAAAGATTTATATTTTCAATCATGCGTGGATTAGCTTTCATCAATTTTTCAACGGTGAAAGTCGATCCTTTTAAATCAATATTATTTTTTTCAGCGTAAATGGCCATGACTGTCATCATACACGAACCAAGCGCGGCAGCGACTAAATCAGTAGGTGAAAATGCTTCTCCGCGCCCATTGTTATCTTTAGGTGCGTCAGTCTCAATTTTTTTTTGTGATGGGCCATGCGTGAGGGAACAATGTTTTTCCCCCTCGTAAATACCTGTTATTTTAACCATAAAAGCCTCAAAATTTTTAATACGATACACCTAAGATTTTAGTACCGCTAGTCATGTAAAAAAAAACTTTTTGAGGTACCCTTGACAGCGCTTCAAATGATGTCAAATTATTGATGAAATTTTTATTAATAAATTTATTTAATCATCCCAAATATTAGGAGGAATTATGCAGCTTAGACCATTACAAGACCGCGTTGTTGTTCAAAGACTAGAAGAAGAAACAAAAACAGCTGGTGGAATTATCATTCCTGATAACCACACAGAAAAACCGTCTCAAGGAAAAATCCTTGCTGTTGGAAGCGGTTATAGAATGAAAGATGGAACTGTTCGCGCGCTAGACGTTAAAGCGGGAGATGTTGTTCTCTTCGGAAAATATTCAGGACAAGAGGTAAAAGTAGATGGGAAAAATTACTTAATCATGAAGGAAGACGATTTATTAGGCGTACTTCTGTAGTTTAAATTTTTATTTTGTAAGGAGATATATATGGCAAAGGAACTAAAGTATTCAGAAGATGCAAGAACACTAATTCTTAACGGAGTTAATCAACTTGCTAATGCAGTTAAGGTAACTCTTGGGCCAAAAGGGCGCAATGTAGTTATTCAAAAATCTTTCGGTGCACCTCACGTAACAAAAGACGGTGTTTCTGTTGCAAAAGAAATTGAATTAGAAAACAATTTCGAAAATATGGGCGCACAAATGGTAAAAGAAGTTGCGCAAAAAACTAACGAAGATGCAGGTGACGGAACAACTACTGCAACTGTACTTGCTCAAGCAATTTACAGAGAAGGTGTTAAGTTCGTAACAGCTGGACACAATCCAATGGATCTTAAACGCGGAATCGATTTAGCTGTTACAAAAGTTATTGAAGAACTTAAAAAAATGTCTAAACCAATTAAGACATCTGAAGAAATTAATCAAGTTGGAACAATTTCAGGGAATAATGATTCTGATATCGGTAAAAAACTTGCTGAAGCAATGTCAATTGTTGGAAACAATGGTGTAATCACAATTGAAGAATCAAAAACCGCTGAAACAGAGTTAAACGTTGTTAAAGGGATGCAATTTGATCGCGGATACCTTTCTCCATATTTCGTCAACAATCCAGAAAAAATGGAAGTTGTTTTTGAAAACTGTTATGTTTTAACCACTGATAAAAAAATTGGTTCAATGAAAGAGCTTCTTCCATTGTTAGAAAAAGCAGTTCAAACAGGAAAACAATTATTAATCATCGCTGAAGATGTTGAAGGTGAAGCGCTTACAACTCTAGTTGTAAACAAACTACGCGGAACACTTCAAATCGCAGCAGTAAAAGCTCCAGGTTTCGGTGACAGAAGAAAAGAAATGTTAAAAGACATTGCAACTGTTACAGGCGGCCAAGTGATTTCTGAAGAATTAGGAATGAGCTTAGAGAATGCAACTCTTCAAGATTTAGGTGTTGCGAAGAGAATTACAATTGATAAAGAAAACACTACAATCGTTGATGGGAATGGCAACAAAGCAGACATCTCGGCAAGAGCTGCTGCAATTAAAGCACAAATTGCTGAAACATCTTCTGACTACGACAAAGAAAAGTTAAAAGAAAGATTAGCAAAAATCGATGGTGGTGTTGCCGTTATTAAAGTTGGTGCTCCATCTGAAGCAGAAATGAAAGAGAAAAAAGATCGTTACGAAGATGCGCTACACGCTACACGTGCCGCTGTTGAAGAAGGTATTGTTGTTGGTGGTGGTGCCGCTCTTTTACATGCAGCAAGAGTTTTAGAAGATTTAAAAGGAAGAAACCAAGAAGAAAATTTTGGTATTAAAATCGTACGTCGTGCAATTGAAGAACCTCTAAGACAAATCGTTACAAACGCAGGACTTGAAGGATCTGTTGTTATTAACGAAGTTAGAACTAAAAATAATGCCAACTGGGGATTTAATGCTCACGACGAAAGATATGAAGATCTAGTTGCAGCAGGAATCATTGACCCAACTAAAGTAGTAAGATCAGCTCTTCAAAATGCAGCTTCTGTTGCAGGCTTAATGCTTACAACAGAAACAATGATTGCAGACCTTCCAAAGAACGACGCACCAGCAATGGGTGGCGGCGGAATGGGCGGAATGGGTGGAATGGGAGGAATGGGCGGCATGATGTAAGCTAATCTCATTTTTACTAAAATTGATTTTAACAAAAGGGACTTTCGGGTCCCTTTTGTTTTATAGTCTCTTCATATTTTTTAGGAGAGGGTCTATGTTTAAATTTAATTCCCATCACCCAATGGTTTACGTTTATGATCTCAATCGTGCCGTTGGTTTCTATCGCGATATTTTAGGTTTTAGTGTACGTTTTCAAGCTGGCGAACATTTCGCAAGTCTTTGTCATCAAGAAAATAATCTAAGACTTGACTTACATCCAACAGAAGCAAACGGAAAAGACGTTGGCTTTGGCACAATTATTTATTTCGATACTAAACACTTCAACGAAACTTTTGAATATTTAAAGTCAAAAAACGTTAAAGTTGGAATCCCAAAACGTGAAGGTGAGAGTGGGTTGTTTGTAAGTTTTTGGGACTCAGAAGGTAACACGTTAGGCCTAGAAGAAATTAAGCAGTAACAAGCCTAAAAGTTTTTACATTAGTGGAATTCTTTTATAGGATTTTCCTTCACTTTTACTTTTAAAAAGGGACTAGAAATTAGTCCCTTTCGTGTTTTTGGGATGATTATGAATCAAGATTTTTTTGAATGGATTTTACTTCTTGGTAGATGGCTACACATCACTGTTGGGATTACTTGGATTGGAACAAGTATTTTCTTTATGTGGCTCGATCGCACGTTCCAAAAAAATATTGAAATGGCCAATAAAAATGAAGGACACGTTGGTGAAGTGTGGATGGTTCATGGTGGTGGATTTTATCACGTTGAAAAACTTTTAATGGGCCCAACTAAGGTTCCAAAAGATCTCCATTGGTTTAAATGGGAAGCATACTGGACTTGGTTGTCTGGTCTTTTTTTAATGATCACTGTTTTTTATGTTGGAGACGGAACTTATTTATTAGATAGTGATGTTTCAAAGATTACTTATTTCCAAGCGGTATGTTTGGGAATTTTTTCGATGATTGGGTCATGGTTATTCTATGACTTTCTGTGGGAGAGAAAAATTACAAAAGATACACCAGTTGTTGGTCACATTCTAACACTTGCGTGGTTTATTGGAATGACATATTTACTTTGTCATACTCTAAGTGGTCGTGCAGCTTATATGCACATAGGAGCAATGATTGGTACATGGATGACGGCAAACGTTTTCATGCGCATTATTCCAAGACAACTTAAAATGGTTGAAGCTTCAAAAAATGGAACGCCAGTTAATCAAGATTGGGCGAAGAATGCTAAAAATCGCTCAACCCATAATACATATTTCACATTGCCAGTAATTTTAATTATGATTTCAAATCATTTTCCTATGACCTATGGAAGTGATTACAACTGGCTTATCTTAATTGGCTTAAGTGCCGCTGGTGCATGTATTCGAGAATACTTTGTTAAAAGAATTACTAGTCCGGCCCGTTCAAAAATTTTTGGTGCTATCGGTATTACTTCGATTGCGACAATTATTTTCTTTTCATCTTCGAGCGTGAACAACACTACTTCAGATCAAGTAAAAGTGGATGCTCCATTTGCAACCCCTCCGGTTATTGAAGTAAAGCCTGAGGTATCAGCTCATTCAGCAGAAGAAAAAACAGAAACGATCACTCCAGATTCAAATGCAACAGCGGATGTGAAGGGCGTGATTACTTTTTCAGGAACTCCACCAAAAGGAAAAAAGTTAACTTTGCCTGGTGGCTGTAAAGATGGCGGACCGGATACAACAAATGAAGTGATCGTCAATAACGGCAAACTTGAAAACGTTTTAATTCGAGTGGTAAAAGGCTTAGAAGGAAGAACGTACACTGATGTTCCAAACACACCTGTTGTTTTAAATCAGAAGAACTGCATTTATCATCCACGAGTTGCAGCTGCACGTGTTGGACAAGAAGTAATTTTTGTTAACAGCGACCCACTTTTTCATAACGTTCGCTCAATTAGCACAAGCAATGCATCTTTTAACTTAGCGATGCCAAAGAAAGATCAAAAAATTTCTAAACGTTTTGATAAACCAGAATTTTTTGTACAAGCAAAATGTAGTGTACATCCGTGGATGGCCGCAAATCTTGCGATTGTTGAGCATCCATTTTTTGCCGTGACAGATTCTAAAGGAGAGTTTGAGTTAAAAAATCTTCCTGTTGGAAAATATATTATTGAAGTATGGCATGAAGTTTTTGGAACACAGACTAAAGAAATTGAAGTGACAGCTAGTGGCAAAGTGGATTTAAATTTTAATTATAAATTATAGAGGTTCTTCATGATTAGTACTCATATCTTAGATACAAGTTTAGGAATGCCGGCAAAAGATGTGCGAGTTGTTTTAGAAATTTTAGAAAACTCGACATGGAAGGTTTTATTTACCGATAAAACAAATGCTGATGGAAGAATAGCTTTTAATACTGATTATACAGCGGGCGATTATCGCCTAACTTTTGATACCGTTGATTATTTTAAAGCACACAAACAAGAATCATTTTTTTTAGATACACCTGTTGCATTTAGAGTAACAGACACTAATCGCAAATATCATGTCCCATTATTACTTAATCCGTACGGATACAGTACCTATAGAGGAAGCTAAAAAGAGACTAATATGACAAAATCATTTGAAATACCTTATTACCATGACTACATCTCGCCTGAGATATTTAAATCATTAAAACTTTCGTCTAAGGAATACTCAGG
>JACCDN011188321.1_pt1 | contig 23498 bp, 22 predicted proteins | sample 7441691 | NCBI WGS metagenome assembly JACCDN01 (sample SAMN15323439, study PRJNA562643) | freshwater metagenome | isolation source: river surface water | place: USA:Blue River Watershed | collected 2017-08-16 | reverse complement strand
CATTATAGCAAAGTTTACGGCAATGTCTCCCGTGTTGGCTGGCCGTTCTGTAGCAGCCAGCCCTGGGCCGCAAGATCGGGCCGAATTAACCGGGCCGGCAGCTGTAGCAACCGAGCCTCGCCAGTGGCCGGCTCCTGCCACTGCACGGTAACTTCGGTGCCCACTAGGTCATCACCCAAGGTGGACCAGGTCCAGGAACGCAGCAGCCGAACACCATTGATCTGCGGCTCATCATTGCCCGCAGCGGGCTCCTGGCCTGCCACCAGTTCAAAACGCAGTGACTCCAGTTTCTCTTCGGCCAGCCGTATGGCGTTGTCGTTTAATACGCTTTCGGCGGTGCCACCGAGCATACCCATTTGCAATCGCGCCAGGCCAAGCAGGCCACCACCAAGTATGAGTAAGGCAATAAGCACCTCAATGAGGCTGAAGCCCCACTGTCGACACGGAAGCCGGATGATCATTCGCCATCACTCCAGCGGCCGGGCACTGGAACAAAACGTCCCAGATGGGTTTGGGCGGCTTGCAATGCCGTCGGGTGATAGTTGTAAGTACCGGTGCTTTCTATGACCAGGTCGTTCTCGGCAATCACGGCCCCGTCGACTCGCCCTTGTGCCAAGGCTAAGCGGGTGACGGGTGCCATACTGTAAACGACACCGGTGATTCTGGCCGAACCGGCTACTTCCAACGTGCCGCTGGCAACCAAGACAACCGGTGCGTTCGCCGCGCCGACAACGCCGCTTGAGATACGGGCATTACCATCGATCCAGATGACCCGGCTGCCCGCTGCGGCCAGTGCGTTGCCGCATTCTCCACCACAACGGATACGCTTGGCCGTTTTCTGGACAAAGGCGTGATCGCCCCCCATCCAGTACTGAAAGAACTGATCCGGCGACATCGATGCCAGCACTTTGTCGGCGGCGATGCTCGCCGCATCCGGGTGCAGGCCTGCAATCGTCTGGCGTACCACGGTGTCTTCCACGGTAATGGTGTGCCCGGTGTGCAACAACATGCCTCGTACCGCAGTAGTTTGATTACTCAACATGGGTGCACCGGTCGCAGCAATCGAGCCGCGGGCTGTCACTAACGCAGTGGGTATCCGGTGGATGCCCCCCAACATCGCCAGCGTCTGGCTGACGACAGCGCGCCCCTGGTTTTTGTCGGACTCGCAGCCGTTAACACAACCCGTACTCTGCAACTGAAGCCGAAGGTCTGACTGGCCCAGACCCTGCGCTTTGATGCTCACATTTGCCGTCATTGTGTCGCTTAACGATAGCTTGTAAACCGGTGTCTGAACCGTGTCATAAGCACCCGATCCTTTTTTATCGGCCAGTATCTGCGCCCTTTGTAACGGATCATTCAGCGCTGACAAAACGACGGCCAAACCGGATTCGGCGGCACTGTAGGCCAAACGATGGGTATAACCGTTCTGAGTGATGCGCCAGTCTACGAGCAAGTTACGTTGGGCAAATAACAGCATGAGGGCAGCACCGGCCAGCAGAATCAAGGCCACCGGCAGCACACCGGCACCGCGCTGTCGCTGATAGTTCATGGCGTCACGACCGGGTTGCGCCATGTGACACGATCAACCAGCGTGCGGGCTACATCAGGCGAGCCTTTGAGTTGGCCGACCAGCGTAATTTCGACAGAGGGGACATTGAGGTTGAGTGGCCCGGCCTTAATGGTGGCTTGCTCTGCCTGAAAACGTAACTCGGTAACCTGCATGAACGCGGGATCCGTAATGGTTTCCGGTGCCGATGCAGTCCCCGTATGCATGAGTACCGTACCCGCTTTGGCATCGTGGCTGAATCGGCCACTGATGAGTTTGCCATCGGCTTCCTGGTACGCGTAGCTGATCTGCGAACCGCTCTGACCAGAGGCCCAAGGCTGCCCATCGATCTGTGGTGCCGCGGGCTGATGTTCTAGATATCGTGCAGCTTGCCCAAGGTCTGATACGGCTTGAGGATATTGGTTCGCCCGCCGCATATCTTGCAGCATGATGTCCATGACGGTGCGAAGGTCCTGCTCGAGACGCGTGGCCTTGAGCAGCGTGGTATTGCTTTCCGTGAGTACACCCATGAATTTGAGCACACCCGCGAGCACTGCCAGACCCAGCGCCATGGCGATGAGCGTTTCGAGCAACGAGATGCCTTGCTGATTGGCCCGGCACAAGTACACCTGTGCTGGTTTAGTTTTGCCAGCAGGGGGCTGGCTCATACCGTGTATCCGAAGCTTTGACCTGGAGCACCAGCGCACGACACGAGGTACCACTTTGCTCATCAGTCTCTTGTGCATCACCAGGCACCGCGGTGGCAGTTAGGGTGTAATCTTGGCCACCGTTGGATTGCAGGGATAGCTGATAGTGTCTGGCCACTGCGGATGCGGTTGCCCAGTTGGCAGGTATGGTCGGCGCCGACCCCAGACGGATGAGGCGCTGTTTCTCGACCGCCAGCTGCATGCGCAGCAATTCCGCTCGAGCATCGGCACGGGCGCTACGTTTCATGTAACCGCTATAAACGGGATAGGCAATACCGGTCAGCACACCGACAATGACCAATACGATCAGTAACTCAATAAGGGTAAAGCCCGTTGGCAACCGTCTGGCGGGATGCACGGGCATCGCTTCAGACCTGAGGGCGTCGTTGCCGCTTTGGCAGAATGGTCATCACGTAGCCAGACAGGGCATAGACCAGGAACACACCAAACAACCAACCCGGCGGATAGCTGGAAACCAGCACCAGCGCCAGTGCAAACGCAGCGACCACGACGAAGGGCACGCTCTTGCGCAGATTGATGTCTTTGAAAGAGTAGAACTTGACGTTGGTCACCATCGTGACACCGGCAAAAATGGTAATGGCGGCAGCCAGCCAGGATACGTCCGGCCCGGCGATGCCCAGATCACCCATCACCCAGATAAAACCAACGACGAGGGCGGCAGCGGCCGGGCTGGGCAAGCCCTGGAAGTAGCGCTTGTCGACGACTTCCAGCGTGGTATTGAAGCGTGCAAGACGAAGTGCCGCACCAGCACAGTAAAGGAAGGCCGCCATCCAGCCAAACTTACCCATGCCGCGCATGGCCCATTCATACACGATCAGCGCCGGCGCGGCACCAAAAGACACCATATCGGACAGCGAGTCGTATTCGGCACCAAAGGCACTCTGTGTTTTGGTCATGCGGGCAACGCGCCCATCAAGGCCATCCAGCACCATGGCAATGAACACGGCAACGGCGGCTTGTTCATAAGCGCCATTCATGGCCTGTACGATGGCGTAAAAACCAGCAAACAACGCGCCTGTCGTAAACAGATTCGGCAGGATGTAGATCCCCCGACGTTTTACTTCGGGGTTAAACAGGGCTTTACGCGGTTTTTTTTCAGGGAACATGCGGGCAGCTTAATCCAGTTCGGCAATGACCGTGGAAGAAGCATACACCTTATCGCCGATGCTGACTTTAACCTTGGCATCCAGCGGCAGGTAGAAATCGACACGGGAGCCGAAACGGATGAAACCGTAACGCTCACCCGGATTGTAACGATCACCTACGTTGGCATAGTTCAGGATACGGCGAGCGACCAGGCCCGCAATCTGCACACAGGTGATGTCCTGACCGGCCGGCGTACGCAGATGCAGGGCACAACGCTCGTTGTGCTCGGAGGCTTTATCCAGTGCGGCATTGAGGAAGCTACCTGCCACATACCACTTGCCGACGACTTCGCAGGTGGTCGGGATGCGGTTCGAGTGCACGTTGAACACGTTCATGAACACGCTGACCTTGAGCGCACGGCGATTGAGCCAGGGATCATCGGCTTCTGCCACAACGATCACGCGACCATCGGCAGAAGAAACAACACTGTTCGGACCACCGGCAACAACGCGCGGCGGATCTCGGAAAAACTGAACAACAAAAAGTGCGATTGGCCAGAGCAGCCAGGCCAATGCACTATCCAGGACAGAGGCCAGAACGGCCGCACCCAATGCCAGACCAATAAAAGGCCAGCCTTCTTTAGCCAGAATAGGATGCGGATAGTTCATGGTGTGTCCTTTAATGACTTAGTTCTTCGACTGGTCAACCAGTTTGTTCTTAGCGATCCACGGCATCATAGCGCGCAGTTGCGTACCGACCACTTCGATCGGGTGCTCTGCGTTCAGACGACGGCGAGCCGTCATTTCCGGATAGTTGGTGCGGCCTTCCAGGATGAAACGCTTGGCGTATTCACCGTTCTGGATGTTACGCAGGCATTCACGCATCCCTTCACGGGCTTGCTCAGCGATCACGCGCTGGCCCGTGACGTACTCACCGTACTCGGCGTTGTTCGAGATCGAGTAGTTCATGTTGGCGATGCCGCCTTCGTACATCAGGTCGACGATCAGCTTCAGTTCGTGCAGACACTCGAAGTAAGCCATTTCTGGTGCATAACCCGCTTCGGTCAGGGTTTCGAAACCCATCTTCACCAGCTCAACAGCACCACCGCACAGAACGGCTTGTTCGCCGAACAGATCGGTTTCGGTTTCTTCACGGAACGAGGTTTCGATCACACCGCCCTTGGTGCCGCCGTTGGCAGCAGCGTACGACAGAGCCACATCACGAGCCTTACCGGACTTATCTTGGTAAATGGCGATCAGCGATGGCACGCCGCCACCCTTGAGGTATTCCGAACGCACGGTGTGGCCTGGGCCCTTCGGGGCAACCATGATGACGTCGATATCGGCACGCGGCACAACCTGGTTGTAATGCACGTTAAAGCCGTGGGCAAACGCCAGGGCAGCACCGGCCTTCATGTTCGGTGCGACGTCTTTGTTGTAAACGTCCGGAATGTTTTCATCCGGCAGCAGAATCATAACGACGTCGGCGTTTTTGACGGCAGCGGCGATTTCTTCAACCTTCAGGCCAGCGGCTTCAGCCTTGGCCCACGAGGCACCACCCTTGCGCAGCGCAACGGTAACGTTAACGCCCGAGTCACGCAGGTTCTGTGCGTGAGCATGGCCTTGCGAACCGTAACCAACGATAGTGACCTGCTTGCCCTTGATCAGCGAGAGATCGGCGTCCTTGTCGTAATAAACCTTCATGATGTTCCTTTCGGGAAAAATTCAAAAAATTAAAATCAGACCTTCAGCATGCGGTCGCCGCGACCGATACCCGAAACGCCGGAACGGACCGTTTCGAGAATCAGCACCGGGTCGATCGCTGCAATGAACGAATCCAGTTTGTTGGACGTGCCCGTCAGCTCAATCACATAAGCCGAATCGGTAACGTCGATGATGTGACCGCGGAAAATATCCGCCAGACGCTTCATTTCTTCACGGTCCTTGCCGGTTGCGCGCACCTTGATCATGAGCAGTTCACGCTCAACGTGCGGGGCTTCGGACAGATCGATCACTTTGACCACATCGACCAGCTTGTTCAGCTGTTTGGTGATCTGCTCGACGATATCGTCGCTACCTGTGGTGACCAATGTGATGCGTGACAGCGACGGGTCTTCCGTCGGTGCCACGGTCAGCGACTGGATGTTGTAACCACGCGCCGAGAACAAGCCTGCCACACGCGAAAGCGCACCCGATTCGTTTTCCAGAAGGATGGAAATAATATGTCTCATGGTGCGCTCCTTACAGGTGATCTTCGGCTAGAACCATGTCGGACAGGCCCTTGCCGGCCGACACCATCGGGAAGACGTTTGCCGTCGGGTCGATGATGAAGTCCATGAACACCAGATCATTCTTATGCTTGTCAGAGAACGCCAGTTCCAGGGCCGGGCCGACATCTTCCGGCCGCTCGATACGCATACCCACATGGCCATAGGCCTCGGCCAACTTCATGAAGTCTGGCAGCGACGACATGTACGAATGCGAGTAACGATTCTCGTAGAACATTTCCTGCCACTGGCGAACCATGCCCAGATAGCCGTTATTCAGGTTAATGATTTTGACCGGCACGCTGTACTGCTTGCAGGTCGAGAGCTCCTGAATACACATCTGAATCGAGGCTTCGCCGGTGACACAGGCCACGGTCGCACCTGGGTTGGCATAGCGCACGCCCATGGCGTATGGCAGGCCGACACCCATGGTGCCCAGACCGCCGGAGTTAATCCAGCGACGTGGCTTGTCAAACTTGTAGTACTGGGCGGCAAACATCTGGTGCTGACCGACATCCGAGGTTACAAAGGCATCCCCCTTGGTGACTTCCCAGAGTTTCTCGACCACGGCCTGCGGCATGATCTTCTCTGGGTTCTTACGGTAGTTGAGGCAGTTGCGACCACGCCAATCGGCAATGGTTTCCCACCACTGGGCAACCGCCGCATCCGGCTTGGTACCGATGGCTTCGAGCTGCTTCATGAGCTCTTCCAACACATCCGGCACATTACCGACGATAGGCACATCCACCTTAACGCGCTTCGAAATAGACGACGGGTCGATATCGACATGAATGATCTTGCGCGGATGCGTTGCAAAATCTTCCGGATTGCCGATCACACGGTCGTCAAAACGAGCACCAATCGCCAGCAGCACATCACAATGCTGCATCGCCATGTTGGCCTCGTAGGTGCCGTGCATACCGGGCATACCCATGTACTGCTTGTCCGTGGCCGGATAAGCGCCCAAACCCATCAGCGTATTGGTGATCGGGAAGCCAAGGTAGCGGGCCAGCTTGGTCAGCTGTTCGGCCGCGTCCGACAGAATCACGCCACCGCCGGTGTAGATCATCGGACGCTTGGCTTCCAGCAGCAGATGCGCTGCCTTCTTAATCTGACCTTGATGGCCCTTGACCACCGGATTGTAGGAACGGATGTTGACGCTATCCGGGTAATGGAATTCGGTTTTATGCGCCGTCACATCCTTCGGGATATCGATCAGCACCGGGCCAGGGCGGCCACTACGCGCGATATGGAAGGCCTTCTTGACCGTTGCCGCGAGATCCTTGACGTCCTTGACCAGGAAGTTGTGCTTCACGCATGGACGGGTAATACCGACTGCGTCACTTTCCTGAAAGGCATCCTGACCAATGTAGAAGGTCGGCACCTGCCCGCTGATGACCACCAGCGGAATCGAGTCGTAATAGGCGGTCGCAATGCCGGTCACGGCATTAGTCAGGCCCGGGCCTGACGTCACCAGTGCAACGCCGACGCGTTGCGATGAGCGCGAATAGGCGTCAGCCGCGTGCACGGCAGCCTGCTCGTGACGGACCAGGACGTGATGGATTTTGTCTTGTTTGAAGAGCTCGTCGTAAATATGTAAGACTGAGCCACCGGGGTAGCCGAAAATCGTATCGACGTTTTCAGCTTGCAGACATTTAACAAGAATCTCTGCGCCACTTATTGCTGCTGACATACACACCTCCTCGCGAAGATTCACTTCGCCTTGCCCCTATCCGGCACGCGCACCTTGTGAGTGGCTCCGACAACAGGGTTGTGGTTACGGGGAAAACCGCCAATGATAGCCACAGGAGCGTTTTTGGGCAAGACTTGTTAAAATCGCGCCAATTTCTGGCGTTTCCCCCAACCGGAGCTGACTGCTTGGCCACCCCTCGCGAACTGGACGCTTTTCTCGCTGATGTCGAGCGCCGTGCCTATAAAACGGCCTGGTTTGCCGTGCACAACGAGGAAAACGCCCTAGACATCGTGCAGGATGCCATGCTGAAACTGGCCGAAAACTACGGCGATCGCCCTGCTGAAGAACTCCCTGCCCTGTTTCAGCGCATTTTGCAGAACACGATCCGAGATTTTTACCGGCGCAGCAAGGTCCGAAGCGTCTGGACCACGTTGTTTTCCGCCCTGGGCGGTGACTCGGCCGATAGCGACGAGAACGACCTAGACCGGATCGAACGCTTGCGCGACCCGAACAGCGAACAGCAGGAACAGCCCGATGCCGCGCTGGAACAGCGCCGGACGCTGAAAATGATGGAAGATGAGCTGGCAAAACTGCCGGCACGTCAACGAGAAGCCTTCCTCCTGCGTTATTGGGAGGGATTAGACACAGCAGAGACGGCCGCCGCCATGGGGTGCTCCCAAGGCAGCGTCAAAACCCACTGTTCACGCGCCACACAGGCGTTGGCAGCGGCTCTGAAAGCAAAAGGACTCCAGTTATGACCCAGCCACCGCACCACCGTGACCGCACGCAGGAAGATCTGCTGGCCAAAGCCATGGCCCGCGCTCTGGATCAAGGCACCGTCGATCTACCCAGCCGGATTACCGCCCGTCTGGCGCAGATGCGCGAGCAGGCGCTCAGCCATCAGAAACAGTGGCAAAGCGCCCTGCACCTCGCGGGCCAGGGCACACACCGCGCTATCGGCAGTCTCTTTGGCGACACCTTTGGTTCTGCCACGGACTGGCGCCGCTGGGCGGCTTCTGCTGGCATTCTGTTGCTGACGGGTGCCTTCATGTTCTGGCAGGCTCAGACCCAGGTGGAAGATCTGGCCAATGAAGACAGCGCGTTGCTCAGCGAAGCCTTACCGCCTCATGCATTGATCGACAAGGGATTCCAGACATGGCTTTCCAGCGGAACGCCAGCCGAAACGGACTGATCCTGCTAGCGCTGCTGGCCACCATCATTGCCGTGGTGGTGGGGTATCCGCGCGTCCGCTCCAACCAGGACACCCCCAGCGGTGTCCGTGTCGCTGTGCCTCCGCAGCCCTCGTGGAAAGAATTAACGCCTGCCCAGAAAACGATTCTGGCGCCGCTCGAAGAGGACTGGAACAACATGGAGCGTTTCCGCCGGAAAAAATGGCTGGAAATCGCCGCCCGATATCCAAATCTGAATGAAGCGGAACAGGAACGCATCCGGGAACGAATGCAGGCTTGGTCCAGTCTAACGCCGGCCCAGCGCCAGGCTGCCCGCGAACGCTTCCGCGAACTGAGCCGACAGACCAACGCCGAAGAGCGTGAGGCACTTGCCCAGAAGTGGGCGGACTACCAGAACCTGCCCGAGAATGTGCGCGCCCGTCTGGAAGAAGAGGCTCGCGAACTGGAAAAAGCCAACAAACGTGCCGCCCGCACGCCAGCGGTTGATGGAAAACCTGTCGCCACCACCACCAAAGAAGGCACCCTACCGGCCGGTACGGTCGCTGGCACGCTGGTCAGTGCACCTGGTGCCGTCAAAGTCGTGCCACCAAAACCTGCGCTGCCGGCCAGCCCACTGACGTTTGCACCGGCCAAGCCAGCAGAAGAACCGACACCCGCTACTCCTGCCGTGGAATCCCCGAATAATGACAGTCGCTGAACGCGCGCTGCTGGGCCGACGCCTCGGCAGCCTACTTTATGAAGCCCTAGTCATTCTGGCGCTAGGCATCTTTCTCTTTCTGCTACCGCTCGCCGTGTTCTCCGGTGTTTCGCACATCCTGCTCGGCCCGGGGCTACTCTGGCTCTATCTTTTTGCCCTGCTGGGCGTCTATTTTGTCTGGTGCTGGGTCAAAGCCGGCCAGACACTGGCCATGAAAACCTGGCGACTCTATGTGGTGGATGCACAGAACGGCCAGAGGCTCCGGCCACTTCAGGCGCTGGTACGCTACGGCATGGGCTGGATTTGCTGGCCTACGGGTCTAGCCCTACTCTGGAGCCTGATTGATCCGGATCGTCAGTTTTTACATGACCGCATTGCCGGCAGCCGGATCATTTACGTCCCCAAGGCAAGGGATTAACGTTTTTCTGCACGCTTGAGCAGCGCAATCGCTGCCCCCATAAACAGGATCATCGGCAGTGCCGCTGTCACGAAGGGCGACCAGTTATTAATCGCGCCCAGGCTCGACACTAGGCCGTTCAACATGTAGAACAGCGCACCGATCATGACCCCGGCAAAAATACGTAGGCTGACACCGCCTACCCGGTCATGCCGGTAGGCAAACGGCAATGCCAGCGCCATCATGACCAGAATCGAGAGCGGATAAAACACCTTTTTCCAGGTGGCAATGACGTACGTATCACTCCCGAGACCATTGCGCTTGAGGTGCTGGATGTAGGTATATAGCTCATACACCGACATCAGATGTGGGCGCACCAACAGCACCTGAAGCACTTCCGGCGTAATGGCGGACTGCCATGCTTTGGTCGCCAGCTGAACCTGACGCACACGTTGGCCTTCCAGCACGGTTTCCGACACCTCGCTCAGCAGCCACGTGTCGGGCGCCTGGAATGTGGCCGTTTTAGCGTAGGACACGCGGTCCAGGGTCATATCCTGGCGGAACTTGTAAATTCGTACTGATTCCAGCCGGCCATCCGGTCGCAAGGCATTGATGTTGGCAAAGGTTTTATCATCCTTAACCCAGACACCTGACTGCAAACCCTGGGTAATGGTGCCGCTCATGGCCTTGACACGCCATTCCTGGGCCTTCTGCTCGGCCGGGGCCACGACGAATTCCCCCAATAGGAAAGTTGCCAGCACCAGCCAGAAGCCCACACGCATCAGCGTCGTCAACAACTGCGTGCTGGAAACGCCCGACACACGCAAGACGTTGATTTCGGAGTGCCGTGCTAGGTTGGACAAAGCATACAACGTACCAATCAGTACACAGATCGGCATCAATTCATAAATCCGTCCTGGCTGGATCAGCGCCACATAGACGATGGCCTGGTAAAGCTTGTAGCCGCCCTCACCCAGCTTGCCCAGCTCGCCCATCAGGTCAAAAAAGGCAAACAGCACCATAAAGGCACCGAGAATGAGCAGGGTCGCCAGCAAGACCTCGCGGCCGACATACTTACGGTAGATCATGTCAGGCTCCCGCTTTCCGGAGACGGCGACGAGAACCCCGGGTCGTGGCAGTCATGCGGTAATAAAAGCCCCAGACCAGCACCGACAGCATGATCAGGTGCGGCACAACCAGGCCCACAGCAAAGGGCAAACGGCCCTGGATCACCCAGGCGCGGGAGATGGTCATCAGGTTGATGTACACGAAATAGACCAGCAGCGCCAGGATCATATTGGCCGAGCGACCGGCACGCGGGTTCACGTAGGACAACGGAATCGCCAGCAGCGCCAGCATGACCACCATAATCGTCGTACCGACGCGGGTGACGACATCGCCCAAACTTTCCCGCGTGGGGTTAATCAGCAACTCACGGGTAGGCGTGCTGTCCTGATGGCGCATGCTGTTATCCGAGGCCTTGGTTTCCACGCGGAAGCCATATTGCTCATAGGCCATTTCGCGCAACTCGGGAGAATTCGGCTTCAACTCGTAACGGTGGCCTTTTTCCAGGACGATGAAGCGATCGCCGTTTTCATGCACTTCCTGGCGGCCGCGTTCTGCGACGGTAATGCCCAGTTTATCTGGCTGGTTATCGCTGACAAAGATGTTCTGCACAACTTCGCCGGACTTGTCGGCAGATTCAATAAAAAAGATACGGCGGCCGTCCGTCGACTCGCGGAACACGCCAGGGCGCACGAGGCCTAGTTCGTTCTTGTCGGAGATCTGCTTACGGTATTTCAGGCTTTCGCCATGCGCCCAGGGCACCAGCTCCTGCGTCAGCGCGCCCACCACCAGCATGATGGGAATAGAAAACACCAGCACCGGGCGAATCCAGGCGGTGAGCGGTTGCCCCGCACTGAACCAGACCGTCATTTCAGAATCGCGGTACCAACGCGAAAGCGTCAGCAGAATGGCCATGAAACAGGCCAGCGACAGCAGAATCGGCAGAAAATTAAAGATGGCAAAGCCAAGCAACGGCCCCACCGCTCCGGCCGAAACCTTGCCGATCGTCGCCTCATTCAGCAATCGGACCAGAAATGTCGTCAGCAGAATCACCAGGAGCGCCACCGAAATGGCTACCGCATTCTGGACGAATTCCCGCCGCATGGCGCGCGCAAAGATCATGATGGGTAGGGTAACTTCAAAACGGGGCGGCCAGTGTAACGGGAAAAATCGATCTCAGATTTTGACGAAAAGTGATGCCGGCAGGGATAATCACAGGTTAAAGCTTGCAGCGCAAACCTCAAGCATTCTAATTCCTCCGGAGAATCCGATGAAATTTAGCACAAAAACAGGCGCCCCCCAGTCTTTGAGCACCGACGCCCTTGTCTTAGGCGTATTCGAACGCGGTGCCCAACCTACTGCCACGGCTGCTGTTGACGCTGCAAGCAAAGGCCTGATCGGACGTCTCCTCAAGCAGGGCGATTTTAACGGCAAGCCAGGCAGCACGCTGGTGGTTCGTCATCCGGAGGGCATTAAAGCCGGACGCCTAGTGCTGGTCGGTCTGGGCAATGCCGATGAATTAACCCACAAGGGTTGGGCGCAAGCCAACCGCGCAGCGATCAATGCCGTACTGTCTACGACGGCAACGGATGCCGTCAGTACGTTGAGCAGCGTTGTACTAAACGATCTCTCTGCGGCTGCTAGTGTGCGCCAGGCTGTCGTTCTGGCTGGCGAGTGCGCTTACCGTTTCAACAGCTTCAAGACGACACCAAAGCCCGACGCCGTTAAACTGAAATCACTGGTGCTCCTGACAGAAACCAAGGCCACCAAGGCCGTCAGCGATGCCGTGGCACAAGGTGCCGATATCGTTGCCGGCATGAACCTAACACGTGATCTGGGCAACCTGCCGGGTAATATCTGCACGCCGACCTATCTGGCTAATGAAGCCAAGAAGCTGGCCAAGACCTTCGGCCTGAAGTGCCTGATCCTGGAAAAGACCGCGATGGAAAAGCTGGGTATGCACTCCCTGCTGGCCGTTGCCAAGGGATCGCATCAGCCACCGAAGTTCATCGTCCTTGAATACAACGGCGGCAAAAAAACCGAGAAACCGGTCGTATTGGTCGGCAAGGGCATCACCTTCGACACCGGTGGCATCTCGCTCAAGCCAGCGGCCGAGATGGATGAGATGAAGTACGACATGTGCGGTGCCGCCAGCGTGCTGGGTACGCTACGCGCCGTGGCCGGCATGAAGCTACCGATCAACCTGGTCGTCATCGTCCCAACAACCGAGAACATGCCGGGTGGCAGCGCCACGCGCCCGGGCGATATCGTCACCTCGATGTCGGGTCAAACCATCGAAATCCTCAACACGGATGCCGAAGGCCGACTGATTCTCTGTGACGCCCTCACCTACGCAGAGCGGTTCAAACCGGCTGCCGTAGTGGATGTCGCCACCCTCACCGGTGCCTGTGTGGTTGCACTAGGCCAGGTGGCTACCGGCCTTCTCGGCAACAACGATCCGCTGGTGAATGAGCTGCGCAGTGCGGGTACGGCCACCATGGACCGTGCCTGGGAACTACCGCTGTGGGACGACTATCAGGATCTATTGAAGAGCCCGTTTGCCGACATGGCCAATATCGGTGGTCGCTGGGGCGGCACCATTACTGCCGCCTGCTTCCTGTCGCGCTTTACCAAGGCTTACCCATGGGCACACTTGGATATTGCTGGTACGGCCTGGGTACAGGGTAAAGACAAAGGCGCTACTGGTCGCCCGGTGCCGCTGCTGACGCGCTTCCTGATGGCGCGCGCCGGTAAAGCCGATTGACTCAAATAGATTGTTACCATGACCAACCGGATCGCCTCACCCAGGCCGTCCGGTTGGCCACGCTCGCCTGGGAACGCCGCAAACCGATCACCTTTTTCATTCCTGATCCGGCGCGCGCCGAAGCCTTTGACAAGGCGCTCTGGGCAACAGATCCCCAGTCCTTCATTCCGCACTGTCACGCCAACAGTGCCGAGGCCGACCGCACACTAATCATCATTACCGACAACCTGGATGCAGTCAGCCAGGATGAGTTACTGGTGAATCTGGCCGATGACGTCCCCCCCGGCTTTGCACGCTACCAGCGCCTCTTTGAAATTGTCAGCCGCCATGACACTGACAAAGCAACGGCGCGAGAGCGTATGGCGTTCTACAAAGACCGCGGCTACCCAATCACTTACCGTAAATCCAATTAATTCTGTTTTCAGTTGACGACTATGACGCTTGCCAAATCCTTCGAACCCGCCGATATCGAACGCCGTTGGTACCAGACCTGGGAAGACAGCGGCTACTTCGCCGCGGGTAACGATGCAGCCAAGGATGACGCCTTCTGCATTCTGCTGCCGCCGCCCAACGTGACCGGCACGCTGCACATGGGCCATGGTTTCAACCAGACGCTGATGGATGCACTAACGCGCTACCATCGTATGCGCGGTGCCAACACCTTGTGGCAACCGGGTACCGACCACGCAGGCATCGCAACGCAGATCGTCGTGGAACGTCAACTGGAACGCGATGGCATTTCGCGCCACGACCTGGGCCGCGACAAGTTCCTGGAAAAAGTCTGGGAATGGAAAGCCTACTCAGGTGGCACGATTACGCAGCAGATGCGTCGCCTGGGGAGCTCCTGCGACTGGACGCGTGAACGCTTCACCATGGACGAGGGTCTGTCGAAGACGGTGACTGAGAGCTTCGTGCGTCTCTACAACGAAGGCCTCATCTACCGTGGCAAGCGCCTCGTCAACTGGGACCCGAAACTCAACACGGCGGTCTCCGATCTGGAAGTGCTGTCGGAAGAGGAAGACGGTTTCCTCTGGCACATTCGCTACCCACTGGCCGATGGCAGTGGTTCGCTGACCGTGGCCACCACCCGCCCGGAAACCATGCTCGGCGATACCGCCGTGATGGTGCATCCGGAAGACCCGCGTTACCAGCATCTGATCGGCAAGATGGTCAAGCTACCGCTGACTGATCGCGAAATACCGATCATCGCCGACAGCTACGTCGATCTGGAATTCGGCACGGGCTGCGTCAAGGTCACACCTGCCCATGACTTCAATGACTACGCTGTCGGCCAACGTCACAATCTGCCGCTCATTTCGATTCTGACCCTGGACGCGAAGATCAACGATAACGCGCCCGAAAAATACCGCGGCCTGGATCGCTTCGAAGCCCGCAAGGTGATCGTTGCGGATCTGGAAGCACTGGGCATTCTGGAAAAAACGGATAAACACAAACTCAAGGTACCGCGCGGTGATCGCACCAATGTGGTGATCGAACCGATGCTGACCGATCAGTGGTTCGTCGCCATGAGCAAACCCGGCGCTGACGGCAAATCGATTACACAGAAGGCGCTGGACGTGGTGGCCAGCGGTGAGATCCGCTTCCATCCGGAAAACTGGGTCAATACCTACAACCAGTGGCTGAACAATATTCAGGACTGGTGCATCTCGCGCCAGCTGTGGTGGGGCCATCAGATTCCGGCCTGGTACAGCGATAGCGGCAAAGTGTACGTGGCACACGATGAAGCCGAGGCGCAAGCACAAGCGGCAGCCGCGGGCGATACCGGCACCCTGACCCGCGACGAAGACGTACTCGACACCTGGTATTCCAGCGCGCTGTGGCCGTTCTCGACGCTGGACTGGACGCCGGATTGGCCCGCCACGCCGAATGCGATGCTGGATCGTTACCTGCCGACCAGCGTACTCGTCACCGGCTTCGACATCATCTTCTTCTGGGTTGCCCGGATGGTGATGATGACGCAGCATCTGACCGGGCGCATTCCGTTCAAGGATGTGTACGTCCACGGCCTGATCCGCGACAGCAAGGGTCAGAAGATGAGCAAGTCGAAGGGCAATGTGCTGGATCCGATCGACCTCATTGACGGCATCACGCTCGACGAGCTGGTGAAAAAACGCACATTCGGCCTGATGAATCCGAAACAGGCACAGAGCATCGAGAAGGAAACGCGCAAGGAGTTCCCGGAAGGTATTCCGAGCTTCGGCACCGATGCGCTGCGCTTCACCTTTACCTCACTGGCCAGCCCGGGCCGCGACATCAAGTTCGATCTGTCTCGCTGCGAGGGGTATCGCAACTTCTGCAACAAGTTGTGGAACGCCACACGCTTCGTGTTGATGAATACTGAAGACCAGGATTGCGGCATCAACGCCACGGATTCTGACCTGAAGTTCTCGGCTGCCGACCGCTGGATGATCAGCCTGCTGCAACGCGCCGAAGCGGAAATTGGTCAACAACTCCATGACTACCGTTTCGACCTGGCTGCACAAGCCCTCTACCACCTGGTGTGGGATGAATACTGTGACTGGTACCTGGAAATTGCCAAGGTACAAATCCAGAATGGCAGCCCCGAACAACAACGCACCACACGCCGTACGCTGCTGCGTGTGCTTGAAACGATTCTTCGTCTGGCCCACCCGTTCATTCCGTTCATTACGGAAGAACTGTGGCAAACCGTGGCCCCCATGGCGGGGCGCAAGACGCATGACACCATTCTGCTGGCCGGCTATCCGGTGTGTGACGAGCAGCGCATTGATACCGCTGCAGAGGCTCAAATTGAACGCCTGAAGGGCCTAATCTCTGCCTGCCGTAACCTGCGTGGCGAAATGAGCCTGTCACCTGCGACAAAGGTGCCGCTCATCATTGCTGCCAGCCGGGAAGAACAGGCACTGCTGGCCGAAGCTGCACCGATCCTCCAGGGGTTAGCCAAGTTGTCCGAAGTGCGTTTCCTTGAAACGCTACCGACCGATGCCCTAGCGCCAGTCGCCGTGGTGGGCAATGTGCAGCTGATGCTGGAGGTCGAAGTTGATGTACCGGCTGAAATTGCCCGCCTGGAGAAAGAGATTGCCCGTCTGGAAGGTGAAATCAAGAAAGCGGAAGGCAAGCTGGGCAACGCCTCCTTTGTCGACCGTGCACCACCGGCGGTAGTCGAGCAGGAACGTCAGCGCATGACCGATTTCGGTAATACACTAACCATGCTCAAACCGCAGCTCGCTAAATTGCAAACGCGTTAACAGCACGTTGAAACAACACGCCGCGAATTAGCACACGTTATTTCAGATAGGCCGGCATCAAACCGCGTAGGGCATTGCCCACGCGGAGCCGGCCTTCGCGTGAGGCCGCCTTGATGTCCGCCACGGTAAGAATGGCTTCACTGGCTTCACCACTATCCAGCAAGCTGGCGCGCAAAACCCCGGGTAACAGGCCACACCGGACAGGCGGGGTTAACAAGCGCTTACCTTCGCGCACAAACACATTGCTGCGAGCACCTTCGCATACCTCGCCATGCTCGTTGCAGAACAGGCTATCGAAGGCCTGCTGTGCCATTGCTTGTTCTATCGCAGTGTCGTACATCGCACGCGCCGAGGTTTTATGGCGCAACAACGGCGCATCGCCCGCCAGACGTACCTCGGACCAGATCAACCCTACCCGTTCCGTCAACGGTGGCAGCGGTGACCAGGTCGTCGAAAAACCGCCCGCATGCGAAAGATCAACGCGAACGCGGAATAAACGGGTGACATCGCTAGCCCCCTGTTTCTGACGAATCGACGCCTTAACATCCCAGAGCAAGGCTTCGAACGCAGCAACATCAAAGTCAAAGCCCAGGGCATAGGATGACTGCGCCAACCGAGCCACATGGCGCCTGATGTGCGGGTAGATCTCGACCAACGGCAACGTCGCAGCAAGTTCATCAGACGGGAGCTCGAGTCGCAGGGTCTCAAACAGCGTAAAACCTGGATCCGGCCGGACGAGGAAAGCACTCTTCAGCAAACATTCGTCATACTCTTCTTGCGCAACAGAATCCCATACGATGCCACTGCCCACACCCAGTACGCCAGTTCGGACACTGACAGACCGATGATTCGGCACATCGATGGGTGGATCTAGCACAACCGTTCGTATGGCGACATTCGCCCGAATCTGGTTTTTAGTAGCCCATCCGATGGTGCCGGTATACAAGCCACGCGGTGCTATCTCCCAGGCTTTAATTTTCTGCATGGCAGCCACCTTCGGCGCCCCCGTTACAGAACCACAGGGAAACAGACTGCTGAACAAATCGCCCAAACGATCTGTGTGCAGTGTCGCCGACACGGTGGAGGTCATCTGGTGCACGGTAGGAAAAGCTTCGATATCGAACAAAGTCTCGACCTGCACACTCCCGGCTCTGGCCACACGCCCGAGATCGTTGCGCAGCAGATCTACAATCATCAGATTTTCCGCACGGTTTTTTTCTGATGCGCGCAGGTTGGACGCCTGTTGCTGATCAACGATGATGTCCTGTGCCCGAGGGGCCGTCCCTTTCATGGGTTTGACGGTAATACGGTCGCCATTTAAGGCAAAAAACAATTCTGGCGACAACGACATCACCTGGACTTCCGGCAAGTCGATGTAAACCGCATGCGATGTCGGTTGTGCACGTACCAGATTCAGGAACACATTGGCCGGATCACCGTACACCATGACATCCATCGGAAAGGTGTAATTGATCTGATATACCTCACCATCCGCAATGGCGGCGCGAATTTTTGCTAACTTCTCGGCATAAGCCTCTGGCGACAGGGTAGGTCGACCTCGCACGCATCCTGCGGGTTCCGTTTGCCCTCGCGCTGCAAGCCATGCATCGGCTTCGGCACATGTGAATCGGTCAGCTTGTGCAAAACACCAGACATATCCCAATGGCGCCGGCTGTTCGATGCCGTTGTCAGCGTTTATCAGGCAAGGCTCCAGCAATGCGCCCATCTCATAATCAAGAGCGAACACAACGTGGTCATGCCGCGCACGGGCCGCATCGGCAGCCGCCATCGCCTGTCGCAATGACTCACCATCTGTAATGGGCCAGACAGATTCGATACGCGTGAGCAGCAGACAAGCAGCTTCCGATGCCGGTGCCAGCGCATCGCGAAACAATACGGCCGGCTGGTGTAACTGAGTCATTACTTACGCTGTAATAAGAACGTGAACGTGCCCGCAGCTTCTTCGACCTTCAATAATTGATGACCAGTTTGCCGGGCGAATGCCGCAAAATCATCCTGTGCCGCCGGGTCGGTGGCGCGGATCTCCAGGACCTCGCCACTGGCCATGTCAGCCAGCGCTTTTTTTGTACGAAGAATTGGCATCGGGCATTTGAGGCCACAGACATCCAGATGTCTGTGAATTTCAATGTGTGATTCTACTGATGAGCGTTCTGTCATAGCATCGTTATTCTTCATAAAGGGCACTTAGAAAGGCGACTGATTCGCCGACTTACGTTCTTCCAGCACCTGGGCACGCAAGGCCCGGAGACGCGTATCGATCATCGATTGCTCATGGAACTGTCTGGCCTCGCGCTGCGCCAACTCCAATTGTTCAACAGCTGCCTGCGTCTGACCATTGAGCGCATACGCTTCGGCAGTCGCTTGCCGGGATTGCACTGACTTGCCGAGTGCCGCATAAGACTGCGCTTGTAACAGATACAACTTTGGATCGCGTACGCCATTGCGTAAACGCGCATCTAGAATCTGGATCGCGCTTTCATTCTGGCCCTGCAATTGCAACACATTAACCAGGCCCAGCATCAACGCCTCGTCATTAGGATAGCGTTTATAGGCTTCGCGATAGAGATGCGTTGCCGCCGGAATATCTTTTTCGCTCACCTTGATCTCTGCAGCCAGCGTGTCGAACATCGGATTCGCTGGCGCCAGCTTTCTGGCTTGTTGCAGTGATTTATCTGCATCCGCAAAACGTCCAAGGCGCAATTGGGCACGTGAGATACCGTAATACACGGCTGACTCATGCGCGAAGCGGCGCTCACGCAGCTGGGTTTCAAACTCTGCGAGGGCGTCCTGAGGTACTGTTTCCATGACACGCAACTTGGCACGCACTAGATAGAACTCCTGCGAATCTCTCACCTGGCGATAGGGTGCGTTATGCGCACGGCCCTGCATGTCTGAAATTCGGTCTGTCGTCAGCGGGTGCGTGCGTAGATACACCGGCGCATTGTTTTCATAAATGGCCGTCGATTTCTGTAGCCGTTCAAAAAAGTCGGCCATACCCTTGGGATCGTAACCGGCCTTGGTCAGCGTCGTATATCCCACCCGATCGGCCTCACGTTCAAAATCCCGCGAATAGCCCAGCTGTGTCTGGATGTTGGCCGCCTGAATGGCCTGCCCGGCCCCTTGTGCGACTTGCCCGGTGTTGCCCCCAGCGCGAGCAGCCAAAATCAGCAAGGCAAGGCTGGCCAACGAGGACATCGATTGGTTCTGCGCTGCCATGATCCCCCGCGCCAGATGCTGCTGCGTGACGTGAGAGATTTCATGGGCCAGCACACCGGCAAATTCAGATTCGGTCCGAGCAGCAAGCAGCAAACCTGTATTAATCCCGACATAACCGCCAAAGGTCGCAAAGGCGTTGATCTGACGATCTCGCAAAACAAAGAAGGTGAACCGACCATTCGGGTCTGCACTTGCAGAAACCAGGCGACGCCCCACCCGATTCACATAACCGGCAATTTCCGGGTCATCGATATACGAGGGTTCTCGCAAACGGATCTCATTGTAGAACTCGGCCCCCAGCTTGCGCTGCAGCTGTGGCGGCAAGACCTCGTGCGCAGCATCCCCCAGCTCGGGCAGCTCTGTCGAAGCCGCCAGCGCCGGCATCGGGGCACACGCTATGCAGACAGCCAGCATTGTCGCGAGCGATTTCCTGATTCGATCCATAGCGGCATGATACCCAACAAAAGAAAAAGCCCGCCAATTGGCGGGCTTTTTCCTGATGGGACGCGGTCAGTTAAACAACGCCCACATCCGCATTAAGCACGGCCGATGTTAGCGGCTTGCTTACCCTTCGGGCCGTCGACCACGTCGAAAGTGACGCGCTCGCCTTCCTTCAGGGTCTTGAAACCATTCATGGTGATTGCGGAGAAATGGGCGAACAGATCTTCACCGCCGCCATCCGGCGTGATGAAACCAAAACCCTTTGCGTCATTGAACCACTTGACGGTACCTAGTGCCATGTTACTACTTCCTTCCGGTCGTACTGACCTCTTTAAACTATTTCAGAACGTAGCACACTCAGTGCGCCCACACTCCTCCCTGTACCGGAACCCCGGTATTTGGCTTTTGTACGCGATGTTTTACTCATCGTCAACAAGTTTTTACAATTATTTTTGCTGCGGCGCACAGTCTATCTGGTGGATTCAATGGACTTTTTATGACAAACCCATTGAAGATTTGTCGCTCAGACCTTAAATTGTGACCATGGCAGCCCATCGAAAAACCCAAGAAGGCACCGCGCTCCTCGAAAGAGAGTCGGTTGATATCCGCCCACCACCGCTCTACCAGGTACTGCTGCTGAACGATGATTTCACGCCGATGGCGTTTGTCATCCAAGTACTCGAATCCATCTTTCGCATGGACCATGAAAAAGCCATGCGTATCATGCTCGAAGTGCATACTGCTGGACGTGGTATCTGCGGCATCTATACCCGTGACATCGCAGCCAGCAAGGTTGAACAAGTTGTTAATCTGGCCAGGGAGCATCAACACCCTCTGGCCTGCGTGATGGAGGAAGCCCCATGATTGCCCAGGAACTTGAAGTCAGCCTGCATACGGCCTTTGTCGAAGCCCGTCAGAAACGTCACGAATTCATTACCGTCGAACATCTGTTACTCGCGCTCATTGACAACCCCTCTGCGGCCGATGCGCTGCGTGCTTGCGGCGCACAACTCGAAGCGCTACGGCATGAGTTGACGCGCTTCACGCAAGAGCACACACCACGCGTTGCCGAAGATGTCGAGGCGGAAACACAACCAACGCTGGGGTTCCAACGCGTCATTCAGCGCGCAATTTTGCACGTGCAATCGTCCGGCAAAAAAGAAGTCACCGGGGCCAATGTGCTGGTGGCCATTTTTGGCGAGAAAGATTCGCACGCTGTTTATTACCTGCAGAAACAAAATATCTCTCGCTTGGATTTGGTGAATTTTATTTCCCACGGCATCGCCAAAGTGCCGCGCGACAGCGCCAAGCCGCAGGGTGAAGACGGTGAGGCCGACACCACTGAGAAAAGCCAGACTGGGCCGCTGGAACAATTCACGGTGAATCTGAATGCGCTTGCCCAGGAAGGCAAGATTGATCCATTGATCGGTCGCGAACGTGAGCTGGAACGCGTGGTACAAATTCTTTGCCGTCGGCGCAAAAACAACCCGCTGCTGGTTGGCGAAGCAGGCGTTGGCAAAACGGCCATTGCCGAAGGCCTGGCCCGACGCGTGGTAGACAAAGAGGTGCCTGACGTCTTGGCGGATGCCATTGTCTACTCGCTCGACATGGGTGCCCTCCTTGCTGGCACCAAGTATCGCGGCGATTTCGAACAACGTCTCAAGGGTGTACTGAAGGCGCTGAAGAGCAACCCGAATGCCATTCTCTTCATTGACGAAATCCACACGTTGATTGGCGCCGGTTCGGCTTCGGGCGGCACGCTTGACGCCTCTAATCTGCTGAAACCGGCATTAGCGAATGGTCAACTCCGTTGCATCGGTGCAACCACCTTCGTTGAATATCGTGGCATCTTTGAAAAAGATTCCGCTTTATCCCGTCGCTTTCAGAAGGTGGATGTCAACGAACCCTCTGTGGCCGAGACAATTGAAATTCTCAAAGGCCTGAAGTCGCGTTTCGAATCGCATCACAGCATCAAATACAGCGCCTCTGCTTTAACCACGGCCGCCGAGTTAGCCGCACGTCACATTACGGATCGCCATCTCCCGGACAAAGCCATTGACGTGATTGATGAAGCGGGTGCCGCGCAACGTATTCTGCCCAAGAGCAAACAGAAGAAAGTCGTCGGCAAACATGAAATCGAAGAAATCGTGGCGCGCATCGCCCGCATCCCGCCTTCTCATGTCTCTAACGATGACAAGCGCGCGCTCAAGAATCTGGACCGCGATCTGAAGGCCGTTGTTTTTGGGCAGGACAATGCCATTGATGCGCTCGCACGTGCGATCAAGATGGCGCGCTCGGGCCTGGGCAACCCCGGCAAACCGATTGGTGCCTTCCTGTTCTCGGGCCCCACCGGCGTTGGTAAAACCGAGGTGGCCAAGCAACTGGCCTACTGCCTGGGCATTGATTTGCTCCGCTTCGACATGTCGGAATACATGGAGCGTCATGCCGTCTCCCGACTCATCGGCGCGCCTCCGGGCTATGTCGGTTTTGAGCAAGGTGGTTTACTGACCGAAGCCATCAACAAGAAACCCTACTGCGTGTTACTGCTCGATGAAATCGAAAAAGCACACCAGGACATTTACAACGTGCTGCTACAAGTCATGGATCACGGCACGCTGACCGACAACAACGGACGCAAAGCCGACTTCCGCAATGTCGTCATCATCCTGACCACCAACGCCGGCCAGGAAACCCTGAATAAATCCGTGATGGGCTTCACCGCCAAGAAGCAAGTCGGCGACGAAATGGACGAGATCAAACGCGTCTTCACACCGGAATTCCGCAATCGTCTGGATGCGACCATTTCATTCAAGCCGCTGGACTTGGACGTTATTCTGCGCGTGGTCGACAAATTCCTCATGCAGCTGGAAGAACAACTGCACGAAAAGAAAGTGGACGTCACTTTCACGGAGGCGCTCAAAACCTACCTCGCTGAAAACGGCTTTGATCCGCTGATGGGCGCACGGCCCATGGCGCGACTGATTCAGGACACGATTCGTTCCGCTTTGGCCGATGAACTGCTTTTCGGCAAATTGGCGCATGGCGGCCACGTCACCGTGGACATCGACCAGAACGATAAGGTGCAGCTCCATTTCACCGACGCCGAGAACGTCGACCCACAAGGTCGTGCATCGGTGCCT
>JACCDN010048934.1_pt1 | contig 23500 bp, 20 predicted proteins | sample 7441691 | NCBI WGS metagenome assembly JACCDN01 (sample SAMN15323439, study PRJNA562643) | freshwater metagenome | isolation source: river surface water | place: USA:Blue River Watershed | collected 2017-08-16 | reverse complement strand
TTAGCGCAGCACTTGTTGCTAACAAGGACCTCAAGGGTATCTACGGAACTAACGAAGGCGTTTCAATCGGAGCTGGCCAGGCATTCAAGGCAGCTAAGTTGAAGAACGGCGCAGTTAAGTTGATCGGTTTCGACTCAGGAAAGCAGCAGATTGCAAACATCAAGTCTGGTCTTCAGACTGGTGCAATCACACAGAGCCCAATGGGTATCGGTGCAAAGACTGTCGAAGCTCTCGTTAACTACGTTCGCAACAAGACAGTTCCAAAGCCACTTATCGACACTGGTTTCTACTACTACGATAAGAAGAACATCAGCGACCCAACAGTTGCTGGAAACCTTTACGAATAAGTCGAAAACGACTGATTTGTAATTAGTTAGGGCATGATGGCCGGGAGCAATCTCGGCCATCATGCTTTACTATTCGAGTACTTTCGACGATGTAAATCAAAGTTTGTGGGGAAAAAATGGCAACAGCTCAACTCTTATCGCTAACAGGTGTGAGCAAAGAGTTTCCCGGTGTAAAAGCCCTCGATAACGTTAACTTTGACCTCAATGAAGGTGAAGTTCATGCCATTGTCGGTGAAAATGGCGCCGGCAAATCAACCCTCATGAAAATTCTTTCTGGTATCTACAAAAAAGATACTGGAGATGTTAAGTACCGCGGTCAGTCTGTAGAAATCCCTAATCCCTATGAGGCGCAACGTTTAGGCATCAGCATCATTCACCAGGAACTCAACTTAATGCCCCACCTCACCGTGGCTCAGAACATTTTTATCGGCCGTGAAGATCGCCGACCAGGTCGTGTTTTTCTCGATAATCCAAAGCTCAACGATGAAGCTACAAAGTTGCTTCAGGAGCTCGAACTTAACCTTGACCCCAAAGCAATCGTCGGCGAGCTCACCATCGCAAAGCAACAGATGGTGGAGATTGCAAAGGCTGTTTCATATCGTGGCTCTGTCATCATCATGGATGAGCCAACTTCTTCTCTTACCCCAGCTGAAACCGAATCTCTCTTTAAGATTATTCGTACGCTGAAAGCTGCAGGCAAAGGCGTCGTTTACATCTCTCACCGCCTCGAGGAATTAGCAAAAATCACAGATCGCATCACAGTGATTCGTGATGGACAGTATGTAAAGACTCTTAAGACAACTGAAACAACTATTCCCGAAGTAATTTCACTCATGGTTGGACGCAAAGTCGACCAGGATCAACGTCCTTCAAATCGCCAAATTGGTTCAGAAGTTGTCATGAAAGTAGAAGGCATCACTGATCGCCACTTACTGCGCGATGTCTCATTCGAACTTCGCAAGGGTGAAATCCTCGGATTCGCGGGATTGATGGGGGCAGGACGCACCGAATTAGCGCGCGCAATTATTGGAGCTGATCCAAAGACAGCAGGAAAAGTTTTTCTTCACGGCAAAGAGGTCAAGATCAAGCAACCATCAGACGCGGTTGCTGCAGGTATTGGATATCTCTCTGAAGACCGTAAGCGTTTCGGTCTACTGCTTATCCAAAATCTTACTTTCAACACCATCCTCTCCTCGATTCCCCGTTTCTCCAAGTTTGGGTGGCTGCGCGTCAAGCCCGCAGCTGGAGTAACACGTGAAGTGATTTCACAGTTACGTGTTCGTACCCCTTCAGAAAATCAGTTTGTAAAGAACCTCTCTGGAGGAAACCAGCAGAAGGTGGTTATTGGAAAGTGGCTTACACGCAACTGTGACATTCTGATTTTCGATGAGCCAACCCGAGGAATTGACGTGGGCGCAAAGGATGAAATTTACAAGTTGCTCACGAAGCTTGCTGAAGAAGGCAAATCAATCATCATGATCTCATCTGAACTCCCCGAAATCTTGCGCATGTCTGATCGAATCGCAGTCATGTGTAACGGGCGGTTAACAGGAATTCTTGAGAACAAGGATGCAAATCAAGAGAAGATTATTGAATACGCAACAAAATTTAGCGACGAACTATCCACGGTTCACTAAGAAGAGGAAAGAGAAACACATGTCAGATGATCTAACTTCAACTGGTCAGAATGAGGGCGGCAGCAAGGTCTCGGCCTTCATCCGTCGCGAGATTGGTCGCGTTGCAGCGCTTGCCTCTCTCGTAGTCATCTTCATCTTCTTCACCATCATGAACCCAGTCTTCGCCTCCTGGGCAAATGTCTCTGGTGGTATTTTGATGTCGACCACCGTTATCGGCCTTCTGGCGATTGGTGTCACCTTCGTAATTATCACTGGAGGTATTGATCTCTCTGTAGGTACATCCATGGCGCTCGTTGCAGTAATCACCGGAAAGATGGTGATGGCTTACGAACTCAACGTATGGGCAGGAATTCTCCTCGGAATGATTGTCGGAGGCTTACTCGGCGCAATCAACGGAATCCTCATTACCGTTCTACGCCTTCCACCATTTATCGCAACTCTTGCAACCATGAAAGGTGCGCAAGGTTTAGCTCTGATTATCTCTGACTTGAAGCCAATCCTCTTTGCAACGGATGTGAAGGGTTGGGATCAGATTGCTCAGGGAAATATCATCCCTAACTTCCCTAACGGAGTTCTCATTCTCTTTGTTGCAGCAATAATCGGTTCGCTCATTCTCAATAAAACAGTACTTGGACGTTATAACTTTGCGATTGGTTCGAACACTGAAGCAACCAAGCTCTCGGGTGTAAAGGTAAATCGCTGGCTTATTGCTATCTACGCGCTGTGTGGCGTCTACGTTGGCCTTGCCGCTGTAGTTCTTACTTCACGTCTTGGATCTGCCCAGCCTGACCTAGGTCTTGGCTACGAACTTGAAGCGATTGCAGCTGTCATCATCGGCGGAACTTCGCTCTTCGGTGGAAAGGGAACAATTGGCGGAACCATCATCGGTGCGCTCATCATGTCTGTGCTTATCAACGGACTTCGCATTCTCGGACTTCAGCAAGAGTGGCAGTACGTTGTAGTCGGCGCAGTTATCTTGCTGGCAGTCTTTGGAGATAACCTCCGTCGTCGTCGCGCAGGAGACACCACAGTCTGATTAATTACATTAAAAAAGCCCCCGTGCAGTTGTGCGGGGGCTTTTTCTTGCTACAAGCGTCCTGCTTGATGAACTCGTTTCAAAAACTCTTGAGTCTTCGGATTCTGAGGGTTGTGTAAGACCTGTTCAGCGCTACCTCGCTCAAGAATATTTCCAGATTCTAAGAAACAGACTTCGTCAGCGACTTGCGTTGCAAATCCCATTTCATGTGTTGCCAGAATCATGGTCATTCCATCGCTCTTGAGTTCACGAACTGCCGAAAGAACTTCGTTGACCAATACCGGATCTAAAGCTGAAGTGACCTCATCAAGAAGGAGTAAGCGTGGGCTTACAGCGAGCGAGCGAATAATTGCTACTCGCTGCTGTTGTCCTCCGCTCAAGCGATCAGGATATTGATCTGCCTTATCAGCCAAATCAAACCTCTTGAGAAGGTACATGGCATGTGTATTCGCCTCATCGCGACTTTTGCCATGAACCTTAATGGGAGACATGGTGATGTTCTCTAATACCGTCTTATGAGGAAATAAATTAAATGACTGAAAGACCATTCCGAGACGGCGACGCACCTCATCAACATTGATCAACGGGTCTGATATCTCTCGACCATCAAGAAAAATCTGACCATCGTCGATAGATTCCAAGAGATTGATACAGCGTAAGAGCGTTGATTTTCCTGAACCTGAGGCGCCAATCAGGACTGTGGCAGTGTGTTCGGGAACGGTCAGAGACAAGTCATGTAAGACGACCTCGGTGCCAAAAGATTTACGAACGCTCACCAGCTCAAGCACGTTGCTCATCAGATGGCGCCCTCTGAGTTTTGCGCACTAGTGCGCTGTCTAATCGCACGGTCGGTATAACGTGTCATAGGAATAGTGATGAGTAAAAATAGAATTGCTGCAACCACATAGGGCGTGTAGTTAAAGGTACGACTGGCGTTAATTTGGGCAGCACGCACAGCATCCGTAACTCCGAGAATTGATACCAAGCCCGTGTCTTTGAGAAGAGATACAAAATCATTGAGCAGTGGAGGTACAACGCGACGGATAGCCTGTGGCAAAACCACAAAGCGCATTGTCTGCCCCGACGTTAGACCAAGTGATCGTGCTGCCGCTCGTTGGCTAGGATGTATCGACAAGATTCCACTACGTATTACCTCTGCAACATAAGCGGAATACGTAAGAACAACAGCTACTGTTCCTAAGAAGATGACGTTGCTAGATACTCCGCTCAGACCGAGCGCCGGTACTCCAAATCCGACCAGCAAGATAATCAAAATCAGCGGTGCGCCTCGAAAAATATCTACATACGCTGTTGCTAAAAATCTAAATGGGGTTAGCGCTGGTGATTTAGTAGTTCGCAGAAGCGCTAGGCCTAGCGCAATCACTCCAATTGCGGCTCCCCCGATAAAGGTCAACTGCAAATTAATCCAAAGACCTTTGACTACAGTTGGAAATACTTCGCGCCCATAATCGATATCGAAGAATGTTGTCTTGACGGTCTCCCACCCGGGGGAAGTAACAAGAATTACTGCCAGAGAGCCAAGTACAAAAATAGAAGAAGCCGCAGCAATACTTGCTTGCTTGCGGCTGATTCTTCTACGAGATTTACGTCGCTCTAACTCACGAGAGCTTGGCGACCAAGCAGAGTTTTCTTTCCCTGACATGGTCGCCAAACTACCGTGTTTACTTCTTACTTACCTGTTACGGCTTCAATACAGGTGCGCCAGCATCAGTTGCTAGCCACTTATCTGTGATTGATGCCAATGTGCCATCAGCAGTGATGGCATCAACAGCGCCTGACACGCACGCTGTGAGCTTGCTGCCCTTGGTTAGAAGGAGTCCAAATTGATCACCTTCACCAGTTGATGGAAGTTGTCCAACAATGAGTCCATTTGGTACTTCAACGCCTGAAAGGTAGAACGCTGTAGGAAGATCTACAACAAGTCCATCAATCTGCTTATTCTTGAGCGCTGATACGCCTGCAGCGTTGTCGTTAAATACCTGTGGCTTGCTTCCAATCTGCTTTTCAATAGCATCAAGTGAAGTTGTACCAACTGCTGCACCAAGCTTTGCGCTCTTTAGATCAGCAAGTGAAGACTTTCCTTCGATAGCACTTCCCTTGAATGAAACAATTGCTTGTGGAGCTGTGTAGTAAGGAGATGAGAAATCAACAGCCTTCTTGCGATCCTCTGTAATTGAGAACTGCTGCAAATTGAAGTCAAAATTCTTCTTTCCAGGAGTTACAGCTGAATCAAAAGTTGTTCGAACCCAAACAACATCTTCTGCTGAGAATCCGAGTTGGGAAGCAACTGCGTAAGCGACCGCACCTTCAAAGCCTTGAGCTGACTCAGGCTTATCGTCGATAACCCATGGGTAGTAAGCAGGTTCACCTGTTGCAATGGTGAGTTTGCCATCTGTGATGGTGGCTAAATCAGCCTTCTCGCAAGAAGCTGAGGCTGTAGATGATGACTCAGATGAGTCACGATTTGTGAGAGTTAGCGCAGCAACAACTGCTGCAACAACAATCAGGGCGATAATTCCAATGCGTTTATTCACAGATACTCCTTAAGAATTGGCGAGGGATACTGGCGAAGCGTATTAACCGACCTGCTTTATGTCGACTCGCAAATCAACTGCAACTAGAGGCTAAAAAGCAAAACGCCCCTCGATACGAAGGGCGTAATGGTGGCGGGTGAAGGATTTGAACCTTCGAAGGCAGAGCCGGGGGATTTACAGTCCCCTCCCATTGGCCGCTCGGGCAACCCGCCAGGGTCTTACGGCCTGCGTAGATTACCTTATTGGTCGACTACTCCTGAAATCCGCCCTATTCGGGAAGGATTACCGGTACTTGAGTTATTAAGCCGCCATCAATGACATATGAAGCGCCAGTGATAATCGAAGATTTATCTGAGCACAAGAAACCAACGAGATTGCCGATGTCATGAATGCTAGCCATGCGGCCAATTGGATGCGAAAGACCCCATTCGTGAAGCAAATCTTCTTCTGTTCTTTCTCCTTTAAATGATTGTGCAGTAGCTCGTAACATCGGCGTATCAACGCAACCTGGAAGAACTGCATTGCAACGAATCTGCTCGCTTGCGTAATCAACGGCAATAGCTCTCGTTAAGGCGTTTACAGCGCCCTTTGAGGCTGCGTATGCAACAACTCCTTTTTGATTAGATAGTGATTGCACTGATGAAATATTAACTATCGATCCCCCTTTAGCTTTACGCATAAAAGGCACTGCATACTTGGTCGTCAGATACATAGCTTTTACATTTACCCCAAAAGTTTTTTCCCAGATTTCATCCGTAGTTTCTTCTGCATTGCCATATGTCTGCACGCCAGCGCTATTGACTAAGTAATCGATATGGCCATATTTATCGCCAATTTCTGTGATTGCGTTCTTGACTTGAGGCTCTGATGAAATATCTACCTTCATGGCAGAGAATTTATCGCCATAACTAGCAAACTCTGTTTTTGCGCTAGCTAATGCTTTGTCATCAACATCGAAAATTACAACGGTCGCTCCATCTTCGAGTAGTCGGTGTGCACTTCCGAATCCGATTCCCTTTGCTCCGCCTGTAACAATTGCCACCTTATTCATAGCTTTTTCTCCTTATCTGCGCACCATTTTTCATAACTTCCTCAATAGATCGCGTTCCAGACAGCGCCATGCCGTTGATAAATTCGCGACGCATAAGTTCGACCACTTGTTCAACACCAGCCTCACCATTTGCCATGGCTCCGTAGAGGTAGGCGCGCCCGATAAAGACTGCCTTCGCGCCCAGCGCTATAGCGCCCAAGGCATCGAGGCCAGACATGATTCCACCATCAATATAAATCTCTACTTTTTTTCCTACTTCATCAACAACTTCAGGAAGAATCTCAATTGGAACTGGGCCACGATCAAATTGTCGACCTCCATGATTGGAGAGAATGATCGCCTGTACACCCAATTTAGCTACAGCTTTTGCATCAGCGACGCTTTGAATCCCCTTAATAACAATCGGACCATCCCAAACGGTGCGTAGCCATTTGATATCTTCTAAATCTGTTGAAGGGTCAAATATGAGTGCAGCCAACTCAGAGAGCGGTTTATCCCAGCCGCGAAAAGCTGCAAATTCCAATTTGCCGGTTGTAAAGAGGTTAATCCACCAGATCGGTTTTCGGGCGATGGATAAGACAGTGCTCAGCCTAATCTTGGGTGGAACAGTCAGACCGTTACGGTTATCGCGGTAACGCAATCCGGCCACTGGTGTATCGACCGTCAAAACAAGTGCTTCAAAACCTGACTCTTTTGCCTGCTTAATGACCGCCAGAGTATCGGCTCGATTTTTCATTACATAAAGCTGAAACCATCTTCTGACATTAGGTACAGCAGCAGCAAGCTCAGCCGGTGATGTTGTCCCCATGGTTGAGAGCGCATATATAAGATTTTTATCTGCAGCTACATTTGCGACTGCTGGTTCACCGACATGATGCATCAAGCGCGTATAGCCCGTTGGCGCAAAACAGATAGGTAGATCAATCTTCTTTCCTAATATCGTGGTTGAAGTGTCAATTTCTGAAACATCGCGAAGTACTCGTGAATTAATCTCGATTCTAGAAAGGGCATCCCTGGTGCGCGCATACGCAATTTCATCAACTGCGCCACCTTCAACATAATCAAAGACAACTTTTGGAGTTCTCTTCCTGGCAATTACCGCTAAATCTCCAACTGTCTGCGCACGGCGCAAAGCGCCTTTATATGGCCGAAATGAGGGTAGCGACCAGTCAATGAGCGACCAAAAATACGGAAGGCTCGGCAGTTTTCTTGAGCTCCGAATCATGAGCACAAATTACCCTAGAATGGCGCACATTAGAATATGTGAGTAATCATTTAAAGGGGTTTAAAGAGTGGCTGACAGTAGTTTCGATGTAGTTTCAAAGATTGACCGAATGGAACTTGATAACGCAATTAATCAAGCGATTCGCGAAATTGATACCCGCTTTGACTTTAAAAATACCGGTGCAAAGATTGAACTCTCTGGCGACAAGATCGCCATTGAAGCCGACACTGAAGAACGCGCCAAAGCCACCCTAGATGTGGTCAAAGATAAGATGATTAAGCGCGGGGTTTCACTCAAGCACCTTGAAGCTGGCGAACCAACTCTCTCAGGCAAGATTTATAAAATTGCGTGCACGCTTAAGGAAGGCATCTCAACTGAAAACGCGAAGAAGATCGCCAAGTTCTTACGCGATGAAGGTCCTAAATCCATCAAGACTCAGATTCAAGGCGATGAACTCCGCGTCTCTTCTAAGAGCCGTGATGACTTGCAGACTGCCATTGAGCAAATCAAGAATGGCAAATTTGATTTTGCTGTCCAGTTTGTCAATTATCGATAAGTGTCAAAATTTAAGAGTGAGTATTCACTCGGACTTTTCTTTGGCGTTGCCGCCTATGTTTTCTGGGGTTTATTTCCGCTCTATTGGCCCCTGCTCAAACCAGCCAATCCACTTGAAATAGTCTCTCATCGCGCAGTCTGGACGCTTGTCTTCTGCATCATTGTTTTAACAGTTTTGCGACAACTCAAATCTACCTTTGCAGTAATGAAAAACCCCAAGAAGATTGCTGGCTTATTTGTAACGACAATCCTGATTTCTATTAATTGGCTTACCTACATATGGGCGACAAATAATGGACATGTGGTTGAGGCAGCTCTTGGTTATTACATCAACCCTCTCATCATCATCGCCTTCGGGGTCTTGCTGCTGCGCGAAAGAATGCGTCCGCTGCAATGGGTTGCTGTTGGTATTGCCGCTATTGGAGTCACAATTTTGACCCTGGATTATGGTCGTCTGCCATGGGTTGCAATCTCGCTCGCTCTCTCTTGGGGAACTTACGGACTTATCAAGAAGAAGTTGGATCTGGGTGCGCTGGAAGGCCTCACTATCGAAACTCTTATCTCACTTCTTCCATATGGCTTTTACCTTTTCTATATTGGAAACCAAGGTACGGGACAGTTTGGGCACGGAATTGTGCTGACAATATTGTTAATCAGCGCTGGCGCTATGACTGCTATCCCGCTGCTACTTTTTAATGGTTCAACTACTCGCCTTCCTTACAGCACAATCGGCTTGCTGCAATACATCACTCCAACAATTCAATTCTCTATTGGCGTGTGGATCAACCATGAAGAGATGCCAACAGCTCGTTGGATTGGATTTATCGTTATCTGGATGGCTCTCGTTGCGCTAGGAACAGATTTGGTTCGCTCAGGTAGAGCGATCGACAATCGCATCGCACAATGAAAAGAGAGCGCCAGTAACATCATTTACTGGAAGCGGACCCAAAGCTGTACGGGCATCTCGCGCTACCTGTTGAAGCTGTTCTTTTGATTCTTCCAGCGCCGGATGCGCACGCAACCGCGCTAATACATCTGCCACAGTGGCTTCATCTTTAATAGGAGCGCTGACTAGTTTTTGCAGCTTGCGATCTTCTCGACGTGTGGATTTGAGCAAGTTAAGGGTCACCAGCGTTGGCACTCCCTCACGTAAATCTGTTCCTGGAGTTTTACCTGATTGATGAGAGTCACTTGCGATATCAATTATGTCATCTGCTAATTGGAAGGCAACGCCAATCTTTTCGCCAAAGACAGTCAAGGTCTCTTTGATTTCATCTGGCGCTCCTGAAACCATGGCGCCAAATCGTGCACTGGCAGAGATCAACGAACCTGTCTTATCTGCAACCACCTGAAGATAATGTGCGAGAGCATCTTCGCCGTTTTGTGGTCCTTGCGTCTCCATAATTTGGCCAATGACAAGACGTTCAAAAGTTGATGCCTGTAGGCGAACTGCTTCGGGACCGATATCGGCAAGTAGCGCAGATACCTTTGCAAAGAGATAGTCACCAGTCAAAATAGCAACGGTATTGCCCCAACGACTATTGGCGCTCTCTACATTGCGACGTAAACGCGCTTCATCCATAACATCGTCGTGATACAGCGTAGCCACATGTGTCAGTTCACAGACAACAGCAGATTCAATGATTCCAAAACGGTTCTTATCTCCGTAATGAGATGCAAGAAGGGTGAGAAGTGGTCGCAATCTCTTTCCCCCAGCTGCGACCAAGTGGCGAGAAGTTTCTTCAACTAGTGGGTAATCACCTTGAATATGGCTGAGCAGAAGGTCTTCCACCTTCTGCATACTTGTCGCTAATTCGGCCTCTAGTTCAGGGGCGATACCAGGGATACCGATTGCTGCCATTAGCGAATAAAGAAGGCGGTAGATTCAATGAAGTTCAGCAACGGTGCTGGGAATATTCCAAGAAGAACAGTCAGCGCAGCGCTTACCGCGATGGTAATTGTCGTCAGCGCAGATGGAATAACAACGCTAGTTCCATCCTCTACGGGATCCTTGAAGAACATCAAAACAATGACACGGATGTAGAAGAAAGCTGCGATAGCAGATGAGAGAACACCGGTAATCAAGATTGCAGTGCTGCCAGATTCGTATGCTGCAGAGAAGATGGAGAACTTTCCGATAAAGCCAGAAGTCAGTGGAATGCCGGCAAAGGTCAGAAGGAAGAGCGAGAATACGAGCGCAATCAGTGGGGAACGTTTTCCAAGCCCACTCCAACGATTGAGGTCGGTAACTTCGCCTGCAGAATCGCGAATTAAGGTAATCACACCGAAGGCGCCCAAGGTTGCAACTCCATAGACAAATAAGTAGAAGATCGATGAATCAAGTCCCGATTTGCTCAAGGCTATGACACCTGAGAGCAAAAATCCGGCATGTGCAATTGAAGAGTAAGCCAACATGCGCTTTACATCGCGCTGCGCTATCGCGACTACAGAACCAAAGACCATCGTAATAATTGCAATGACTACAAGCGCTGGCTTCCACTGCCATTCGGCATTTGCAAAGCTAACGTAGAAGATGCGAAGAATGGCGCCGAACGCTGCCACTTTGGTCGCTGCTGCCATGAAACCAGTAACTGCAGTTGGAGCTCCCTGATACACATCGGGGGTCCACGCATGGAAAGGAACTGCTCCAACTTTAAAGAGCAATCCAATCGAGAGGAAGGCGATTCCCATCAACAAGAAGACATCGTTTCCAGATCCGCCGACCACGCTCGCTTGTATTCCAGAAAGGGTGATCGTGCCTGAATAACCGTAAAGATATGCAACTCCGAAGAGGAAGAAGGCAGAAGAGAAGGCGCCAAGCAAGAAGTACTTCAGCGCTGATTCTTGCGACATTAAACGGCGACGACGCGAAAGGCCCGCCATGAGATAGAGCGGAAGCGAGAGTATTTCAAGGGCAACAAAGAGTGTGATCAGATCTGATGCAATCGAAAAGATCATCATGCCGGCAACAGCAAAGAGCGTTAGCGGATAAACCTCTGTTACCCGAAGATCTCCCCGCAAAGCTTGTCGCTCTTCATCAGATCCTGGGACAGCTGCGGCTAATGCGGTGAAGTTCTCTTGATCTGCAATAAGGAAGATAGCAAGGAAGGCAATAATCAAAATCGCTGCTTGGAAGAGAACACCAGCGCCATCAAATGCAATCGAACCCATAGCGGCGTCAACTGATGACTGGTTACGAACCGTCATAAGTGCAGCAAAGGCAGCTACAAGTGAAAAAGTTGAGATGAAGAGTTGAGAGCTATGGCGCGCTGTTCGTGGCGCAAATGCTTCAATCAAGACTCCGATTACCGCTCCGGCAAGGACAATCAGGATTGGAGCAAGTTGCGCGTAGTTCAGCACTGGCGTGACAAATGACATTTACTTACCTGCGCTCTCTGATGGAACTGGATCAGTAAAACCTTGTGCCTCAATCACCTGTTGAGCAACCGGGTTGATTACATTTAACAACGGGGCTGGGTAGAAACCAAGCGCGATGATGATCGCCAAAACCGGAGCGATCGCAAACTTTTCGCGGCGATTAAGGTCAGGCAGATTCTCATTTCCAGGAGTTGTAGGTCCATGGAGCGCTTTCTGAACTGGGATCAAGATGTAGAGCGCTGCCAAGACGATTCCAAAGGTGGCAAGAACTGCTGCAACTGGATAGCGGGTGAATGTTCCGACTAGAACTAGAAATTCACTGACGAAGCTGGAAAGACCTGGCAAAGCAAGAGATGACATTCCTGCGATAAAGAATGACCACGCCATGACCGGGGTAACTCTCTGCAATCCACCAAAATCCGCAATTGTTGAAGATTTACGACGGGCAATCATCCAACCAGCAACGAGGAAGAGCGCTGCGGTTGAGAAGCCGTGATTAAACATGTAGAGAATTGCACCGCTATGGCCTTGCGTGGTCATCGCGAAGATTCCCATAGTGATAAATCCGAAGTGTGAAATCGAAGTGTAAGCAATCAAGCGCTTAATATCGCGGGCTCCGATTGCCAAGAATGCTCCGTAGAGAATAGAAATTACGGCAAGAATCAAAATGATTGGCGTGAAAGTTTTTGAAGCATCAGGGAACAATGAGAGGCAGAAACGAATCATTCCAAATGTTCCGACTTTGTCGAGCACGCCCAAGAGCAGAACAGATGTTCCAGGTGTTGCAGAAGCTGCAGCATCTGGCAACCAGGTATGGAGTGGCCAGACTGGAGCCTTGATTGCGAAGGCAATAAAGAATCCAAGGAAAAGTAAGTTCTGAGTCGTAGAGCTCATGTAGTTGTGCATCTGCGATAGTTCTGCGATATCAAATGTTGCGCCACCGTTGTTACTCGAGATGACGTAGAGGCCAATTATTGAGGCCAGCATGAGAAGACCACCGAAGAGGCTATACAGCAGGAACTTCACCGCTGCTGCTACACGTTCTCCACTGCCATATCCACCAATGAGGAAGTAGACCGGAATCAACATCGCTTCGAAGAAGACGTAGAACAGGAATACATCGGTTGCAGCAAATACACCAATCATCATCGTCTCGAGAATAAGGATGAGAATGTAGAAGACCTTGGCAGACCAACGTCCCCCTTCAGACTCATTCCAGCCGGCTAAGACAACGATTGGTGTAAGTAGTACTGCCAGCAGAATTAAGACAAGCGAAAGTCCATCAACGCCCACCGCATAATTAATCCCGAAAGATGGAATCCATTCTGCTGATTCACCAAATTGGAGCGCAGTATTTGATTTATCAAAGTTAAACCACATTATCAGCGCTGAAACTGCCACCAAAATCGTGGTGCCAAGAGCTGCCTGCTTTACGCGAAGCACCTGCTGTGCAGGAATCACTGCAATTAAGAGCGCACCGATCAGAGGTAGCGCTCCAAGTAAGGTTACTGAACTCATAGTGTGACCACCCAGATTCCAGCGATCAGGGCGATCGCGCCGATGAGAATGAGCACGGCATAACTGCGTGCAAAACCTGTCTGAGATTTACGGAGCGCAGCTCCTGTACCAAGTGCAGTTCTGCCAATTCCACGAACAGTGCCATCAATGACGCTCTCATCAGCCTTCACTAATAGGCGAGTAAGAGCTTGGCCTGGGCGCATGAATACAGATTCGTTAAAGGAATCTTGCAACAAATCCTTACGAGCAATTCGAGTAAAGATTGAAACATTTTCAGGAGCTACAGCATCAATATCATTGAGTTGATACTTGATGACGGCGATAGCAACACCGATAGCAACCGCAGTTAGAGCCATCGCAGAAACTACGATTGGTGCAAAGAGATGCTCTTCATGATGATCTGCTCCGTGCTCACCAAATACAGGATTGAGCCAATTAGCTAAGGCATCGCCGCGATAGAAGAGCAGACCAGAAGTCACCGAACCAATAGCAAGTACAGCCATTGGGAACCACATTAAGAATGGTGATTCGTGAGGATGTTGATTCTCTTCCCACCGCTTAGGGCTCGTGAAGGTCAAAATCATTACCCGAGTCATATAGAAGGCTGTAATAACTGCTCCAAGAAGTGCAATTGACCCCAAGAGGATTCCCTTGAAACCGCCTGCGTTAAAGGCAGTCTCGATGATGAGATCTTTGGAATAGAAGCCAGCAAATGGAGGCACTCCAATAATTGCTAGGTATCCCAAACCAAAGGTAATAAAGGTGATTGGCATAAATTTACGGAGCGCGCCATAGCGACGCATATCTACTGTGTCGTTCATTCCGTGCATCACTGATCCTGCACCTAAGAACATTCCGGCCTTAAAGAAACCATGTGTCAACAAGTGCATAATCGCGAAAGCGTAACCAGCTGGTCCAAGGCCTGCACCGAGAACCATGTAACCGATTTGAGACATCGTGGAAGCAGCAAGTGCCTTCTTAATGTCATCTTTAGCTGTACCGATGATTGCACCAAAGAGCAGTGTGATTGCTCCAACAATGACAACAATCAGTTGCGCCGTAGGAGCTGCATCGAAGATGAAGTTAGAGCGGACAATGAGATAGACGCCGGCAGTAACCATGGTTGCCGCGTGAATCAAAGCCGAAACTGGAGTTGGTCCTGCCATCGCATCGCCCAACCACGCTTGCAGTGGGAACTGTGCAGATTTACCTGCAGCTGCGATGAGCAACATGATGCCGATGGCAGTGAGCGCTGTTTCAGATGCGCTATGAGATGCCTCTTTTACTCCAGCAAATGAGACGGTGCCCAGCGTTGCAAATGCAATCATGATTGCGAAGGAGAGCCCCATGTCACCGACACGGTTCATGACAAATGCTTTCTTGGAAGCAGTGGCATAAGCCGGCTTCTGATTCCAGAAACCAATAAGAAGGTATGAGGCTAGACCCACGCCTTCCCAGCCAACATAGAGCGTTAAATATGAGTCACCCAAGACGAGCAACAACATTGCTGCGATAAATAGATTGAGATAAGCAAAGAAACGTCGACGATTTTCATCGTGTGACATGTATGAAATTGAGTAGATATGGATAAGAGTGCCGACGCCGGTAATAAGTAGGACGAAGCAGATTGAGAGCTGATCGAGCAAGAGTCCTGCATCGACTTGGAAAGAGGCGACGTTTATCCAGGTGAATAACTTCTGGGTAATTGCACGCTCTTCGGTCGAGCGGGCCAACATCTGAGAAAGTTGATAGAGACCCACTCCGAATGAAGCCGCTGACATCGCAGTTGCGAGTAGATGTCCCCACTTATCTGCGCGACGTCCAGCTAGAAGCAGGATAGCTGCACCAACAAGTGGGAGCGCAATCAAATAAATCAATGAAGTTGAGGTAGCCATTGTTATCGCTTCAACAAACTAGCATCATCAATAGATGCTGATCGGCGGGAACGGTAAATAGCAATGATGATTGCCAGACCTACTACTACTTCACATGCAGCAACAACCATTGTGAAGAAGGCCGTGACTTGCCCATCAAGAGTTCCATTGATGCGGGCAAAGGTAACCAAGGTCAGATTTGCGGCATTGAGCATTAACTCGATACACATAAAGACAACAATTGCGTTACGACGAACTACTACGCCGATTGCTCCAATTGTGAAGAGTAAACCAGCGACATAGAGGTAGTTATATGGATTCACTACTTCTCCTCCTGCACTGTGTTATCAACTTCGCTGAGCGCAAATTGGCTCGACTCCAACATGTCACCACGAGCCTTCAAGGTTGCAGAGATTGAGTTCGGGGCAGGAGTTCCATCTGGAAGTAGCGCCGGTACATCGACTGCGTTATGTCGCGCATAAACGCCAGGATTTGGAAGACCAGCAGCAGATGCAAGAGATCCGGTGCGAAAACGAGCAATCGCTTGTTCACGCTGCGTTGGACGCGCAACAGTTCTTTGATGATGCGCCAAAACCATCGCACCGAGAGCTGCGGTGATGAGAAGAGCAGAGATTGCCTCGAAGGCAAATACATAATCAGAGAAAAGCAACTTGGCGAGCCCTTGTACGTTGCCATCTTTATTTGCCTCAGCAAGACCTACTGCTTCACGACCGAGCGATGCACGGCTAATGAGAGAAACAAGGAGTCCACCAAAACCAAGAGCTGCCGTTATCGCAATAGGGCGAAGACCTGGAATTGTTTCGGTGAGTGAATCAGAGGCATCAACTCCAACCAGCATCAGAATGAAGAGGAAGAGCATCATTACTGCACCGGTATAGACAACAATCTGAACAATTCCTAGGAAGACTGCGTCTTGTGCGATATAGAAGAGCGCAATACTGATCATGATCCAAGCTAGCAAGAGAGCCGAATGGACAGCTTTCTTTACAACCAGCATTCCGATTCCTGCAATAACAGAGAGTGGGCCGAGAATCCAGAACATCACAGCTTCAGGAGTTTGAATAGTTAGCATTACTTTCCACCTTGAATCTGGGTGCCATTAACTGCCTGTGACGGGTGAGCTTCCTTAACGTCTCCGTTGTAATAGTTGGTATCAGTCATGCCTGGGTACATTGGATGTGGCGGAGCAAGCATCCCTTGGCGAAGTGGAGCTAAGAGATCTTCCTTTTCAAAGATAAGTTTTTCGCGCTTGTCATCTGCGAGTTCATATTCATTTGTCATAGTAAGTGCGCGAGTTGGACATGCTTCAACGCAGAGACCGCAGAAGATGCAGCGCAAGTAATTGATTTGGTAAACAGCTCCATGACGTTCACCAGGTGAGAGTTGATTGTCAGGAGTGTTATTGCCGCCTTCTACGAAGATCGCATCCGCAGGACATGCCCATGCGCAGAGTTCGCAGCCAATGCACTTTTCTAAGCCATCAGGATGGCGGTTAAGTTGGTGGCGACCATGGAAACGAGGTTGTGTAGGCGCCTTTACATCAGGATATTGAACAGTCTGATTCTTCTTAAACATAGATGAGAAGGTGACCCAGAATCCTTTAGCTTGTTGCGCAAGTGGAGCTGGACCTGGCTGCTCGACCTCTGTAAATGGAACCGAATTAATATCAGCCTGTCCGGAACTCTTCTTCTCCAAGTTCGCGTTATTGTTAAAGTCAGTCATTACTTATCTCCTGACACGTTAATTGATTGAATCTTCGATTGAATTTGTGGAAGTGATGGAACAGGGAAATTCGGCGCATCACCTTCTGGTTTTGGAGCGCGCGCCTGTTGCTTATTGCGATCAACCAAGGAGCTGACTGCCATCACCAAGATGACTACTCCAGTTGCAAAAGCAATCACTGAAATTCGTGAAGCGCCTTCTTGTTGTAGAACGCGCAAAGTCGCAACAATTAAAATCCACGCCAAAGAAACTGGAATCAAAACCTTCCAACCAAATTTCATAAATTGGTCATAGCGAAGTCGTGGCAATGTTGCACGAAGCCACATAAAGATAAAGAAGAAGAACGCGACTTTGGCAAAGAACCAGACCAAAGTGAACCAACCACCCAGCCAGCTTTCGGTAAAGCCAAGTCCTGGTAGCGCGTGATAACCGCCCAAGAAGAGAGTGGTTGCTAACGCTGACACAGCAACGATATTGACGTACTCAGCTAAGAAGAAGAGTGCGAACTTAAGCGATGAATATTCAGTGTGGAACCCACCTACGAGTTCACCTTCAGCTTCTGCCAAGTCAAAAGGCGCGCGATTGGTCTCGCCGACCATCGAAATCACATAAATCACAAATGATGGAAAGAGAACTATGGCGTTCCAAATGTTGTTGTGTTGAGATCCCACAATCGTTGAGGTCGACATTGATCCGGCATAGATAAATACAGCAACGAGTGAAAGTCCCATAGCGATTTCATATGAAACAACTTGTGCGCTAGAACGAAGTCCACCAAGTAATGGGTATGTTGAACCAGAAGACCAACCCGCCAGAACCACGCCATAAACACCGATGGAAGTAACTGCAAGGATGTAAAGAACTCCAACAGGGAGATCTGTTAGTTGGAGCGCTGTCTGCTGACCAAAGAGATTGACTTCACCAGTCATCGGGATAACCGCAAAAGCCATAAAGCACATCGATGTCGCAATAATCGGCGCCAAGATAAATACAACTTTATCTGCAGCCGCTGGAATGATGTCTTCCTTGAGCGCTAATTTCACGCCATCTGCAAGAGACTGCAAGAGACCAAATTTACCGACTCGGTTCGGACCAGTGCGAAGTTGCATCTTGGCCAAGACGCGACGTTCGGTCCAGACCGCAAGCAGCGTACAAACAACACAGATAGCAAAGACTAGGACTGCCTTAACGACAATTAACCAGACTGGGTCCTTCGCTAGAAGTTGAGCTGTTGTCATGCCTTCACCACCGTAACTACTTCGCCATGAACCGCATCGAGAGCAACTAAAGCTTGTGAAGCAAATGAATTACGAGGAATCCACACAGCATCATCATGAATATCTTCAACTAAAACTGGAATTGTGATTGAACCGTTGGCGTTTGAAACTCGAACCTGCTGGCCACTTGAAACGCCCATGGCTGCTGCGCGCTTTGGTGATACAACTGCAACAGTAGGGCGACGAGTGCCAGCCAAATTATCTTCACCCATTTGCAGGGTTCCCATATCAAGAAGGCGACGCCAAGAAGTTAAGAGGGCTTGATCTCCGGAAACTGCAGGAGATTGCTGTGGTGACACTTGCTTCATAGCCACGCGAGCACCATCCCATTTACCAAGTTGGCTAAATTCACGGGCAGCAGCTGTCACCGTACCAAGTGCAATTGGATTGCCAAGTGCATCGGCGAGCATCGAAAGAATGCGCACATCACTGCGATTATGAGAATCTGCGACTGCTGCATCAAAGGCGCGAGCGCGGCCTTCCCAGTTTAAGAAACTTCCACTCTTTTCAGTAATAGCTGCAACTGGAAGCACAACATCAGCGACCGCTGTCACTGAACTTGGTGCGATTTCAAGAGAGACAACAAAAGATTCCTTTAACGCAGCAATTGCTTGTGAGCTACTTGGTAGATCGTGGGCATCGACTCCCCCCACGACAACTGCATCTAAGTCACCAGATGCAAGTGCAGAAATAATTTGAGTTGATGATCGACCTTCTTCAGTAGGTAGTGAATCAACGCCCCAAGCTGCTGCAATATCTACGCGCGCTGCTGCATCTGAAACTGGGCGACCACCGGGCAGAACGGTTCCGAGAGCTCCCGCTTCAAGTGCGCCACGTTCGCCGGCGCGACGAGGGATATAGGCAACCTTTGCACCTGTCTTTGCAGCGAGTGCGACTACTGCAGAGAAAAGTCCGGCGCTTTCAGAGGCGCGCTCTCCAACAAGAATGATTGATTTGGCAGTGAGAGAAAGTCCAGCAACCGCTGCGCTCTCGTTGCCAGGTGCAACCTTGATGAAATCTGCCTTCAGCTTTTCCATGGCGATGGAGTGCTTAGTTGCTACAGCGGTTACTTTGAGTCCACGTTTCTTAAATTGCTTGTTAATGCGTAAGAAGACAATTGGTGATTCTTCTTCTGGTTCAAAAGCAATCAGTGCAACATGATCTGCGGTATCGATGTCGCGATAGGTGGTTGTTGAACCTGCAACATGCGCTGCCAAGAAATCGCGTTCTTCATCTGATGTCACTCGGGCGCGGTAATCAATGTCGTTGGTACCAAGTGCAATACGCGCAAACTTGGAATATCCATAAGCATCCTCTGTCGTTACGCGACCACCAGTAAGAACTGCTGCGCGCTTGCCCTTGAGTCCTGCTGCAGCTGCAGCGAGAGCTTCTGGCCATGATGCTGTAACTAGTTCGCCTTCTGCATTGCGAATGAGTGGTTGAGAAAGTCGATCAACGGCAGTCACGTACTTAAATGCCCAGCGACCCTTATCGCAGTTCCACTCTTCATTCACGGATGGGTCATCGCCCGCAAGTCGACGTAACGTCTTGCCGCGACGGACATCGGTGCGCATATCGCAACCAGATGCGCAGTGTTCGCAGGCAGATGGAGTCGAAACTAGATCAAATGGGCGAGCACGGAATCGATAAGAAGTTCCGGTAAGGGCGCCAACTGGGCAAATCTGAACTGTGTTTCCTGAGAAATATGACTTAAATGGATCCTTTTCGTAGATGCCAACTTGTTGAAGCGCTCCACGTTCATTGAGAGTAATAAAAGGATCTGAGGCGATCTGTGCTGAAAAACGCGTACAGCGCGCGCAGAGAACACAACGTTCGCGATCAAGTAAGACAGAAGATGAAATAGCGATTGGCTTTTCAAAGAGTCGCTTGTAGCCATCAAGTCGAGCATCGGCGCGACCATTGCTCATCGCCTGATTCTGCAATGGGCATTCACCACCCTTATCACACACTGGGCAATCGAGCGGATGGTTGCCAAGGAGTAACTCCATCACGCCTTTTTGGGCTTTATCGGCAACAGGTGAAGTTAATTGAGTTTTAACAATCATATTTGGTTCAACTGGAATCGTGCAGGAAGCTTGTGGCTTTGGAAATGCACGACCATTGATTTCAATATCAACTAAACATTGGCGACAAGCACCAACAGGATCTAGTAGCGGGTGATCGCAGAAACGTGGAATCTGAATTCCTAACTTTTCTGCGGCGCGAATAACAAGAGTTCCCTTAGGAACTGTTACTTCAAAACCATCAATAACAACGGTAATCATCTCAACGGCAACTGCTGATTCTTGAGTTGTTGTCATTAGTTCACCGCCCCTTCAAAGAGCGTTGACTTCACTGGATCAAATGGGCATCCACCATTGGCTAGGTGGGCGATGTATTCATCGCGGAAATACTTGATTGAGGATGTAATAGGGCTGGTTGCGCCATCACCAAGGGCACAGAAAGAACGCCCCATGATGTTGTCGCAGAGATCAAGCAACTTTTCAAGATCTGCTTCAGCGCCAGTTCCATTTTCGAGATCACGCAAGATTTGTACCAACCACCATGTTCCTTCGCGGCATGGGGTGCACTTTCCGCATGATTCATGCTTGTAGAACTCAGTCCAACGCAATACTGCACGCACAACACAAGTAGTTTCATCAAAGATTTGCAGAGCCTTTGTACCCAACATGGAGCCAGCTGCTGAAACACCTTCATAATCGAGTGGGATATCAAGGTGAGCATCAGTGAAAAGTGGAGTCGATGATCCACCTGGTGTCCAGAACTTCAATTTATGCCCGGTGCGAACTCCGCCTGCGAGTTCGAGAATTTCACGAAGAGTGACGCCAAGGGGCGCTTCAAACTGTCCTGGATTATTTACATGTCCTGAAAGTGAGTAAAGCGTTGCTCCCTTTGACTTTTCTGTGCCCATTGATTGGTACCACTCGGCGCCGTTAGCGATGATGGCTGGAACAGATGAGATTGATTCAACGTTATTAACAACTGTTGGTCGAGCATAGAGTCCGGCGATTGCTGGAAACGGTGGGCGAAGACGTGGTTGGCCGCGGAAACCTTCTAGCGAATCTAGGAGCGCCGTTTCTTCACCGCAGATATATGCGCCGGCACCGACATGTAGCGTGACATCAATTCCATTTCCAAGATGACCAGCTTTGTAAGCATCAGCGATTGCGGCGTTAACGCGGCGGACAACATGTGTAACTTCGCCGCGGATATAGATAAAGGCGCGCTTTGCACGGATTGCATGGCAGGCAATGATGCAACCTTCGATTAACACATGTGGGTTTGCCATTAAGAGTGGTGTGTCTTTACATGTACCTGGCTCTGATTCATCAGCGTTAACAACGAGATAGTGATCTTTATCGTCACCTTGAGGAATAAAGCCCCACTTCATTCCAGTTGGGAAGCCTGCTCCACCACGGCCACGTAAGCCAGAGTCCTTCACAATTTGAATAACAGCATCGGGATCCATCGCTAGCGCTTTCTTGGCTGCGCTATATCCACCATGGCGCGTATATGCCTCGATGGTGAATGAATCTTTCTCATCCCAATGTGCAGAAAGGACAGGCGTTAACTTTGACATTACTTACCTTCCTTTGCGAGTTTGAGCCCAAGAAGAGTTGGTTCGCCTGCTTGAACACCTTCACGTGCCAAACCGTCATCAAGCCCAGCTAGAACTGCTGATGCTTCTTTATATGTAACAAGTCGATTAGGGCCACGTGTAGGAGCTGGTGGGTTTCCTGCGCGTGCACCGTCAACCAAAGCCTTCGCTGATTCAACGGTCTGGTTGTCATAGAACTCCCAGTTAGCCATCACTACAGGTGCGTAGTCACAGGCAGCATTACATTCAATATGTTCGAGTGAAACTTTTCCATCAGCAGTAACGCCATCATTCTCAATTCCAAGGTGATCCTTGAGCGCTGCAAAAATTGCATCTCCACCCATCACTGCGCACAAAGTATTGGTGCACACACCTACGTGATATTCACCGACAGGCTTGCGCTTGTACTGAGTGTAGAAAGTCGCAACTGCAGATACTTCAGCAGTTTCGATTTCGAGAAGTTCCGAGATTGTTTCAATTCCTTCGTTAGTTACATAACCAGAAACTGATTGAACATAATGAAGTAAAGGCATGATTGCAGAACGGCTACGTGGGTAGCGCTTGATAATGGTCTGCATGAGATCGCGATCGAGAGTCATTAGCGGTCTACTCCTCCCATAACTGGATCGATGGATGCAACTGCGCCAACAATGTCAGCAACCATTCCACCTTCGCTCATGGCAGAGATGGATTGCAGGTTGTTAAAGGATGGTTCGCGGAAATGTACGCGGTATGGACGTGTTCCACCGTCAGAGACAACGTGCGCTGCGAGCTCGCCTCGTGGTGATTCAACTGCAGCATATGCCTGTCCTGCTGGAACTCGGAAGCCTTCTGTTACCAACTTAAAGTGGTGAATCAAAGATTCCATTGATGAGCCCATGATTTCGCGGATATGGTCGAGTGAATTTCCAAGTCCGTCAGCGCCGAGTGCAAGCTGCGCCGGCCAGGCAATCTTCTTATCAGCAACCATCACTGGCTGACCTTCAAGTTTGTCTAGTTTGTCGATTGCTTGTTCGATGATGCGAAGTGATTGCTCGAGTTCGTTCATGCGAATAAGGAAGCGACCGTAAACATCTGCAGTATCTGCTGTTACTACATCGAAGTCATAAGTTTCATAACCGCAATATGGCTGCATCTTGCGAAGGTCCCATGGGAGCCCAGTTGAGCGAAGGACTGGTCCGGTGATGCCAAGCGTTGTACATCCGGCCAGATCCAAATAACCGATTCCTTCTGTGCGCTTCATCCAGATTGTGTTGCCAATCAGAAGCGTTGCATTATCTTTAAAGTTCTTGCGAAGAGTCTTTACCAATTCACGTAGCTTGGAGTTCATGCCTGCTGGTAAATCTTGAGAAACTCCACCAGGTCGTACATACGCCATATTCATACGTAGGCCGGAGATTTCTTCAAAGGCATCGAGAACCATTTCACGCTCGCGGAATGCAAAGAACATTGGTCCCATAGCGCCGAGTTCGAGCGCACCAGTACCTAGTGCAACCATGTGTGATGAGATGCGGTTGAGCTCCATCATCAACACGCGAATAACGGATGCGCGCTCTGGAATATCCTCTGTAATGCCCAGCAACTTCTCGACAGCTAGACAGTAGGCAGTTTCATTGAAGATCGGCGATAGGTAATCCATGCGAGTTGCAAAGGTAACTGCTTGAGTCCAGTTACGGAACTCGATG
>JACCDN010469482.1_pt1 | contig 23509 bp, 18 predicted proteins | sample 7441691 | NCBI WGS metagenome assembly JACCDN01 (sample SAMN15323439, study PRJNA562643) | freshwater metagenome | isolation source: river surface water | place: USA:Blue River Watershed | collected 2017-08-16 | reverse complement strand
GAAACTAAGAGCCCAGGACACATGGCTCCGCCAGCAAAACGCACCTACAGCGAGGACATGCTTTGAGCAAAGTAGTTTCAACTTTCAACCCGGCAACCGACGAAAAGCTAGCCGAGTATGCGGCTCTAGATCGCGATGGCCTAAACGCTGCTCTGCAGGCAACTGCCGACGCTCAGCGCGAGTGGCGCAACACCGACCTAAAGCACCGCGCCGGTTTGCTGCGCAACCTGGCCACCATTCTGCGCGACGAAGTTGAAGCACACGCCACCCTGATCAGCAACGAGATGGGCAAGCCAATCACCGAGGCTCGCGGCGAGGTTTTGAAGTGCGCTCTGACCTGTGATTTCTATGCCGACCACGTCGAAGAATATCTTGCTCCAAAGCCGGTCAAGACCGAGGCCGTCACCTCTTATGTGGCCTACGAGCCAATCGGTGTGGTTCTTGCTGTTATGCCATGGAACTTCCCTTACTGGCAAGTAATTCGCTTTGCTGCTCCTACCCTTGCCGCTGGCAACGGTGGCTTGCTAAAGCACGCCTCAAACGTGACCGGTTCGGCAGTTGCAATTCAGGATGCAATCGAGCGTGCCGGGTTCCCAAAGAACCTATTCACCACCTTGGTCATTGCTGACCACTCGATGGTCAACGACATCATCGCCGACAAGCGCGTTGCCGCTGTGACCCTAACCGGTTCAGAAGGCGCCGGAGCATCGGTTGCCGAAGCCGCTGGCCGTGCTCTCAAGAAGACCGTTCTTGAACTTGGTGGCTCAGACCCATTTGTGATTCTTGGCGACGCCGACGTGAAGGCAGTCACTCCTTTTGCGGTCAAGGCTCGCTTCATCAACACCGGTCAGAGCTGCCTCTGCGCCAAGCGCTTCGTAGTTGACGCCGCAGTCATTGCCGAGTTTGAGGCCGGTCTCAAGACTCAGGTCGAGGCACTAAAGATTGGCAGCCCGCTTGACTCGACCACCCAGATTGGCCCGTTGGCTAAGAAGTCTTTCGTCGACGACATCGACAAGCAGGTTCAAGATTCAATCGCCATGGGTGCCCGTTTGGTCACCGGCGGTTACCGCATCGAAGGCCCGGGCAACTTCTATGCCCCAACGGTTTTGGCCGACGTGACCCCAGAGATGCCTTGCTTCAACCAAGAGACCTTCGGCCCGGTTTTGGCGCTAGCCAAGGCTGAAAACACCGAAGACGCAATTCGTTTGGCAGACCTTTCACAGTATGGGCTTGCGGCCAGCATCTGGACCTCAGACATGAACGCCGGAATTGAGCTGGGCAAGGGCATTAACTCTGGTGCATTGTTCGTCAACGGTGTAGTTGCATCAGACCCACGCCTTCCATTCGGTGGCGTAAAGCTGAGCGGTTATGGCCGCGAGCTTTCAATCGAGGGCATGCACGAGTTCACCAACGTTCGAGCGATTTGGGCAGGGGCAATGCCTCGCTCATAAACGAGCGGGCCCTGTGCCTACTATTGATGCAACATGACTGACCTAAGACGCATCGACGTAAACCTGATTGTTGTTCTCGACGCAATCTTGACCGAGATGAACCTTACCCGTGCGGGCGAGGCGGTTGGCATGTCTCAACCTGCTGTGAGCGGCGCTCTGGCTCGCCTTCGCCAGCAATACGGTGACCCGCTTTTAGTTCGTAAGGGCCGGGTTTTCGAACTCACCGAGCGCGCTGAGGCGCTAAAGCCGATCGTCGCCGAGGCCATGAACGAGATTCAGCGCACCTTCGAAATCATGCCAACCTTTGACCCAAAGGTAAGCACCCGAACCTTCAGCATCGCTGCCTCCGACTATGTGTTGACCCAGATGACCAGCAAACTATTGGCGTTAATTGCCGAGCAGGCTCCAGGCATCAACATCTCCTTCGACACTCTGCCTCCAGATGCCAGTGTCAGCCCGGTTGATTTGCTTCGTCGCGATGTAATCATCTCCGGTGATCCGCGCATCGCCGGCAAACGCAAATCGCTTTTTAGCGACCGTTTTGTTTGCGTCGTTGATGCCAATAATCCGAGGCTTCGCGGCGGCAAACTTAGCCTCGCCGATCTTGAAGAACTCAGATATGTTCGCGCCACCTTTGGCGACGACATCACCACGCAGGTCGATCAGTTGCTTTCGCAAGCGGGAGTGGTGCCACGCATCGGCATGACCGTTCGCGGCTTTGTGCCGGTGCCATTTGCCGTAACCGATTCGACCATGATTGGCTTTGTGCCAGAGCGACTGGCAGATCAGTACAGCGAATCGCTCGGGCTGGTAATCGCCGAGACACCGCTGCCACCATCGATGCTCATTGAGGCCGTGCACTGGCACCCATCTAAGACCGGCGACCCGGCGCTGAAGTGGTTGGTAGAGATGCTTCGCAATACTGCCGAAGTGATGGAAGTTGCGGTGGATGACTAGCCAGTCAACTTTGCAGTCGAGCTGGATTTCGCCTGTCGAGGTTGAGCTGGCCGCAAAGGGCGAGCGCCCGGCATATTGGCTGCGCGGCGAATTTAATTTGCCGGCTGCGCCGGTTTCGGCAACCCTTCGAATGTCGGCGCAGGGGCTCTATCAGGGCTTCTTAAACGGTTCTCGGGTTGGCGACCAAGAGTTGACGCCTGGGTCTACTCAATATCTGCAACGCATTCAGGTGCAAACCTATGATGTGACATCACAGCTCTCGGTTGGCGCGAACGCCCTCGCCGTGCTGCTGGCGGATGGTTGGTTTAGGGGCTCGGCAGACATCATGCGCTCAGACAAACAATTTGGTGAACATGTTTCGCTAATTGCCGAGTTGGTGGTGGTTGATGCCGTGGGTAACCAAACGGTTTGGGGCACCTCAACTGAGGGCTTCAAATTTGCGGCATCGCACATCACCGGAGCCGACCTATTTTTGGGTCAGGTCGAAGACCGCCGCCTTTTTGACCCCCAAGTTTTGAAGCCAGGTTTCGATGATTCCGCTTGGGTCGCACCGGCAGCAATTGAGGTCACGGCGGCATTGGTCGAACCTGTTGCGCCGCCAGTCAAACGCGTCGAAACTCTGGCACCAAAATCGATCACCAAACTGCCAAACGGTTCGTTCGTTGTCGACTTTGGCCAGAACATCAACGGTTGGTGTCGCCTGGCAAACCTTGGTTCGGCTGGCAATCAAATCACACTCACTCACGCCGAGTGGCTCGACAAAAACAGTGGCGATATTTCAACCGCCAACCTCGATGTGCAGTTTCCGTTTATGCCGCATCCAATCAAAGATCACCAGGTCGATGTGGTCACTTCGGCCGGCATTGATGGCGATGTTTTTGAGCCAAATTTCACTACCCACGGTTTTCAATTCGTTAGGGTCGATGGCTTCGAGGGTGAGCTGGCGCCTGGCGACATCCAAGCAATTGTGGTGCACACCGACCTGCGCAAAATTGGCACCTTTGAGAGCAGCGATGAGCGTCTAACTTGGCTTCACAACGCGGCCGATTGGTCGTTTAGGGCAAACGCCTGTGATGTGCCAACCGACTGCCCTCAGCGCGAGCGTGCGGGTTGGTCTGGCGACTGGCAGTTGTTTGTTGAAACCGCCGCCTATCTTTATGACATTGATGCTTTCAGCCGCAAGTGGCTGGCCGATGCCTGCGTTGACCAAGCGCCCGATGGTCGAATTGCAAACGTGACACCAATGACGCCGTCGGCGGGGTTTGAGGGCCCGATGGGGCACATGAATGGTTCTTCGGGTTGGGGCGATGTGATTGTGCAGGCGCCAATCACGGCCTGGCGCGAATATGGAAAAACCGAGGCGCTTGCCGAGTGTTTCGACGCGATGGTGCGCTGGGTGGGTTATGCCGAATTTGCTGCGTCGAGCGCCCGCAGCGAGGCCAAGACCGGTCAAGAACTTGCGCACGAAAAGTTCATCTGGGACACCGGTTTTCACTGGGGTGAATGGCTAGAGCCGGGCGTGGCCGGCGACCCGATGGCTCACGCGATGCAGAACAATCAGGGCGAGGTTGCCACCGCTTATTTCTATCGTTCGGCTCGCGATTTGGCCGAGGTTGCCGGCGTGCTAGGCAAGAGTGTTCAGGCGGCAAGTTACAAGGTTCTAGCCCAAAAGGTGCGCGAGGCTTGGCAGGTTGAATATCTTGATGCCGACGGTTTGGTGAAGACCAAAACCCAGGCGGCCCATGTTCGAGCGCTGGCATTTGGTTTGGTGCCCGAGCAGTCGGCTCAGGCGGTTGCCGATAACCTCGCGGCCCAGATTCGCGCCAACGGCAACCGCCTGGGCACCGGCTTTTTATCGACCCCGTTCATCTTGCCGGTGTTGGCCGACTTCGGGCACGCTCAGCTGGCATACGAGTTGTTGTTTCAAGATCAAGAGCCATCTTGGATGAACATGCGCAGCAAGGGTGCCACCACAATTTGGGAGCGCTGGAACGGCGTTGATGAGGCCGGCGATGCGCACGATTCGCTGAACCACTATTCGAAGGGCGCGGTCATATCGTTCTTGCACCACTATGTTGCTGGTTTGAAATCGACCTCGCCGGGCTATAAGACCTTTGAGGTTAACCCAGTGGTTGGTGGCGGGCTAACTTTTGCCAAGACCACGCTCGATAGCCCGCAGGGAGAAATTTCGGTTGCCTGGCGCATCGAAGGTGGCGAACTCATCGTTGAGGTGCGAGCGCCCGAGGGCTCTGCCGGCGAAATCGTGATGCCGAGTGGTGCCAAGGTCGCGGTGCTCGGAGGCACCTCAACTAGCGCCCGCTGCTCGGTTTAAAACACCAAACTAAAACCCAAACAAAGGACAAAGATGTCTGCACTGGAATCGAAGCTCGATCAGCTACGCGCCTTGCTCAAGGGTGTGGCAGCAATCGAAGAAACGGGGCCGGGTTTTGCAATCAGCCGCCTTCCAGCCTGGGTGAATAGCCGGCTCGAGAGTGATCCGATGTTGCAAATGGTTGCCGGGCAAGGCTCTGGTGTTCGCCTACTGTTTTCAACCCTCGCCACCGAAATCGAACTGGGTTTGGTGCTGACCGCAATGCAATTTGGCGACATGCCCGCTTTGCCAATTTGGGTCGATGTTCAGGTTGACGGCGAGCGTCAGCGGTTCGGCATTGAACAAGCTTCGAATGTGATCAACCCTCTTATGCCTGAGCTCGCACGATTCACAAATGAACCGCGCGTTGTCACTTTGCGTTTGCCTGCTACCGAGGTGCAACGCGAGATTCAGATTTGGTTGCCTCAAAACTGCAAAATTTCAATCACCAAGTTCGCGGCCAACGCCGCTCTTGAGCCGGTCTCCTCGGCTAAACCCAAGTGGGTTCACTACGGCAGTTCGATTAGCCATTGCAATGAGGCCGATGGGCCACTGGGGGTCTGGCCAGTGGTGGCAGCGCAGTCACTCGACTTAGATATTTACAACCTGGGTCTGGCCGGTCAAGCGCAGCTTGACCAGTTTGCCGCTCGCACAATCGTCGAACTCAAACCCGATGTGATTTCACTCAAGGTAGGCATCAACACCATCAATGCCAACTCGCTCAATGCGCGCACTTTTCCGCACGCTCTCCACGGATTTCTAGACACGATTCGCGAGGCGCTGCCAGAGACTCCGATTCTGATTTCAACCGCAATTCACTGTCCACCGCATGAGGAGGGTTATGCGCCAACGGTATTCAATCCGGTTCTTCGAAAAGCCACCGCCAGCCCAAAACCCGCTGAACTCTTTCCGCAAACGCTCAACCTGGCTATGACCAGAGAGATTGTTGAGCGAGTTGTGGCTCACAGGCTAAACGACGACAAGCGGCTTTATCTAATGAGTGGTCTCGACTTATTCTCGGCCGACGACGCTCACGATCTGCCAGATGATCTTCACCCAAACGCCAGTGGCTACCTGCGAATGGGCCAGCGATTTGCTGCTCACCCGACCGTTGCAGCTTGGTTGGGCAGGGGATAATTGCTTCAGCGATCTAAATCCAGAGGTGAACCCGTGAAGCACGAGCAAGGCGCTAAAGCTGCCAGCGTGACCTCACGTGCGCTCAAAGTTCTGGCCGCTTTTGAAGGCAGTGCTGGAGTTCTATCGGTTGCTCGAATTGCCAAAATAAGCGGAATGCCACTCTCAACCACATATCGCTTGGTTCACGAGCTCGAGGCTTGGGGTGGCCTTCGCAAAAATCACGATGGTGACTACCAAATTGGAATGAGAATTTGGGAGCTGGGCCAGCTAGCCGGCCGAAGGCTGCGAGACCGAGCCCACCCTCATCTTCAAGATCTTTTCGAACTCACCCACGAAAACGTTCACATGGCGGTGCGCGAAGGTCTTCAGAGTCTTTATGTTGACAAGGTTTACGGTTCACGTCGCGTGCCAAAAATTTCAAGGGTGGGTGGGCGCCTGCCTCTACATGCAACGGCTGTGGGGAGGGTGTTGCTGGCCGCCGAACCGGAGTGGTTCATCGAGAGTTATTTGTCACGTGAGTTAGAGGCGCCAACCCGAAAGACAACCACAAACGCCACCGAGCTTCGCGCGATCATCAGCGAGGTTCAAAGCCAAGGCCGCTCCATCACCGTGGAGCAAATGCGTGTCGGTGCCTGCTCGATCGCCTACCCGGTAATCGTCGGTGGCAATGTGGTTGCATCCGTTGGTTTGGTTATCGATGCCACAAGGCAGTCAGAGATGAATCGACTTGTGCCTTTGCTAACGGCAACCTGTCGCCGCATCGAGGCCTCGCTAGCTACAAACATCGACGCATTTATCTAACGGCGACGGCGCATTCATCCAAAAACGATTTGGGTAGATAAATAAACATTTGATTACGTTCTCACTGAGTGAGAAACCGGTCCCACATTCTCCGCCTTGAGGGTGAAGCATCTAGTTAGAGCATGTTCGAGGAGGAACAATGATCGAATCTGGTTGTCCGGTAAACCACCACGGCTATCAACCTTTTGACATGAACGACCCATTTCCCGCGTACGAAGAACTACGCCGAGAAGAGCCGGTTATGTTCGATGAGCGCATCGGCTATTACGTTGTGACTCGCTACGACGACATCAAAGCAACCTTCAACGACTGGGAATCCTTCTCTTCCGAAAACGCTCAGGCTCCAGTCAGGCCCGCTGGTGCGCCAGCCAAGCAAATTATGACCGAAGGCGGGTTCACCGCCTATTCAGGGCTCTCGGCACGCATTCCACCAGAACACACACGCATCCGCGGAGTTGCCACAAAGGCTTTCACGCCGCGCCGCTACAAAGTCCTAGAGCCTTTGATTCGTGAGAACGTCAACATTCTGATCGACGCAATGGTCGCCAAGGGTGAAGTGGGTGACGTAGTTGCCGATATTGCCTGGGACCTACCCACCATCACCATCCTCACACTGATTGGCGTGCCGGTAACCATGATTCCCGAGGTTAAGGAATGGGCTAACAGCCGAGCTGCCATGACCTGGGGTGACCTAAATGACGAGCAGCAGGTTCCTCACGCTCACAATTTGGTTGCCTATTGGAACTTCTGTCAAAAGTTGGTCGCAGACGCCAAGGTCACTCCCGGAGACAACCTGGTAACAGACTTGGTCAACCTGCAATCGGCAGGCGAGCCAATCAACGACCACGAAATTGCTTCGTTTCTCTACAGCCTTTTGTTTGCCGGCCACGAGACCACCACCACTCTGATTGCAAACGCATTGCGAGTGCTGCTGCAGCACCGAGTTGCATATGAGGCACTGATTGAAGACCCGGGCAAAATTCCTGGTGCCATCGACGAGGTGTTGCGCTACAGCCCAAGCATCGTGGCCTGGCGTCGCAAGGCAACTCGCGATGCCGAAATTGGTGGCGTGGCTATTCCCCAGGGCTCAAACATCCTCTTGGTTATGGGCTCGGCTAACCGTGACGACACTGTTTTTCCGGCACCCGACGAGTTCAACATCGGTCGCGAGAACGCTCGCAACCACTTGGCCTTCGGATTTGGAATTCACTACTGCCTGGGCAACCTGCTGGCCAAACTTCAAGCCAAGGTAGCGCTCGAAGAAGTGACCAAGCGTTTGCCAAATCTGCGACTAGTCGATGGGCAGAACATCACCTTCGGCGAAAACCTATCGTTCCGTGTTCCGACCGCTGTTTCGGTCACCTGGTAAGGAAAACTCATGTCTAAATTCACCTTTGCTTTCGACAGTGCTGAAGCTCCAGAGCACGACAGGCTTGGCGGCAAGTGCACCAGCCTAGTAATCATGACCTCAGCGGGTGCCCCAGTTCCTCCTGGTTTTGCCGTCACCACGGATGCGTTCGATGCGGTCATGAACCAAACCACCTTGCGAGACCACATTGTGACTGTGCTTCAAGATCTTGATTCGAACGACGTTGCCGAGGTTGACCGACGTGCAAGCCGAATTCGCGAACTGATTATGACCCAAGAGGTGCCCGAAGATGTTCGCGCAGCAACCCTCGAGGCTTATGACAAGCTCATGGACCTCTGTGGCGGCGAGGTGCCGGTTGCAGTTCGCTCCAGCGCTACCGCCGAAGATCTGCCTGACGCAAGCTTTGCCGGCCAGCAAGACACCTATCTTTGGATCACCGGTCGTCAAAACGTGCTGACCAAAATTCGTGAATGCTGGGCTAGCCTCTACACCGCCCGCGCAATCACATACCGCCTGGCAAACAACATCCCAGACGAAGGCCTTTCTATGGCTGTGGCCGTGCAGAAGATGGTCAACTCGCGCACATCGGGTGTTGCCATGACCATCGACCCAAGCAACGGTGACCGATCGAAGATTGTGGTCGACTCAAGCTGGGGCTTAGGCGAGCTGGTGGTCTCTGGCGAAGTCACCCCCGATAACTTTTTGATCGACAAAGTCATGATGCACGTGGTCAAGCGTGTGATCAGCGACAAGCACGAAGAACTTGTTCCAACCGGTCACGGCACAGTGGCCCGCAAAGAGATTGAGACTGAGCGTCGCACTGCTCCAAGCCTCAGCGATGAAGAGTTGATTGCAGTTGCAAAACTAGCCAAGAGCGCCGAGAAACACTACGGCTCGGTGCAAGACGTTGAGTGGGCAATCGACGCAGACTTACCAGCTGGGCAGAACGTTCTTCTGCTTCAGAGCCGACCTGAAACGGTTTGGTCTCAGAAGAAAAAGGAAACGGTTATTACCTCAGTTGGTTCGGGAATCGAAGCCATTACGAAGTCGTTGTTGGCCCAGATTTCCGATCGCAAGTAAGTAGTACCAGGAACAAAATCCCCTAATTATTCAGAGAAAGAAAGCAAAGCAATGACCGCTAAAAAAAGCTTTCCATCACCTTATGATCTAGCCGCACCAGCTGGTTCAGAGGGTTGGCAAGATCTGTATCCATATAACTTGGTGTTCCGCGACAACCTAAAAGACAAAGAGAACGAAAAGTTCTGGTTCTGCGACAGCCAACACTGGCCAAACGTCTTCAAGCCTTTTGAAACCGTAGGTGTCGAGTTCGCGGTTCGCTGCTTAGGCGCCTACAACACTCGCCACTACATCATTCCTCCAGCCAACGGCATTGAGTTCCGCATACACAACGGTTTCTGCTACATGAGCCCAGTTGGCGTTGCCCCAGAACTGATTCCTGACCGCGTGCCTCACTTCATGGAACGCGCTGGCTATTACTTCCAGAACTGGAACACCCTGCTTGAAAACTGGAAGAAGAAGGTGCTCGCCACCATCGAAGAAATGGATGCCATCAACTTCGAGAAGCTTCCAGACATGGTTGACATTGAAGTCATCACCAGCGGAGCAGGCATTGACCCAACTGCCAAGATGATGGCTGACTATGACCGCTTGATTCAGTTGGCATACAAGAACTGGGAGCACCACTTCGAGTTCTTGAACCTCGGCTATGTTGCCTATCTTGACTTCTTCGGTTTCTGCAAAGAGTCATTCCCAGGCATTCCTGACCTAGCTATTGCGCGCATGGTTATGGGTGTTGACTCGGTATTGTTCCGTCCAGATGACGAACTCAAAAACCTAGCCGAATTGGCTGTCAAGCTGGGTCTCACTCAGAAGTTTGCTGACAACAACTCAGCCGCCGAGGTCCTTGGTGCTCTGGCCGCATCCTCAGAGGGTGTTCAGTGGATCGCAGCTTGGGAGGCCGCTCAGGAGCCTTGGTTCAACTACACCTCAGGCAACGGTTTCTACGGTTCAGACGTCTACTGGCGAGACAACCTAGATCTGCCAATGGGATACGTGCAGGACTACGTGGTTCGTGCCGCCAAGGGTGAAACTCTTCACCGTCCAAAGGATGATTTGATCATCGAACGCGACCGCATCTCGGGTGAGTATGCAGAACTGCTCGATGGCGAAGCGTTGGCGACATTCCAAGGCAAGCTCGGTCTTGCTCGAACTGTTTACCCATACGTTGAAGACCACAACTTCTACATTGAGCACTGGACCATGGGCGTCTTCTGGCGCAAGGTTCGTCAGCTGTCTCGTTTGTTGCACAGCTATGGATTCTGGACCCAACCAGATGACATGTTGTACCTAACCCGCGATGAAGTTCGTCCGGTGCTGTTCGACCTCGCAACCGGTTGGGGAGTTGGCGCGGACTGCATCGCACCGAGCTACTGGCCAGAAGAGATTGAGCGTCGTCGCAAGATTGTCGCGGCCCTAGAGACCGCTCGCCCTCAGCCAGCATTTAACACCCCGCCGGCAGAAATCAACGAGCCGTTCACCATCATGCTCTGGGGTATCACAACCGAACAGGTTCAGCAGTGGCTTGGCGGCGACGAAGATGCGACCGGACTAAAGGGCATGGCTGCCTCACCGGGAGTTGTCGAGGGCCTTGCCAGGGTCATCACCGGCCCAGATCAGCTGGACCAGTTGCAGCAAGGCGAAATCTTGGTTGCGCCGGTAACCTCACCTAGCTGGGGCCCGGTCTTTGGCAAGATCACCGCAACCGTTACCGACATCGGTGGCATGATGAGCCACGCGGCGATCGTTTGTCGCGAATATGGCTTGCCTGCCGTAACCGGAACTGGCTCGGCATCGACCAAGATTAAGACCGGTATGCGCCTGCGCGTAGACGGTTCAAACGGCACCGTCGAAATTCTCGACTAGTCGAATAGTAAAGGTAAAACCATGTCGTCCAATTCCCGCTCCCCGATCAACCACCTCGGGCGAGACGTCACCAGCAGAATCCCTGCTTTTGACGTTGTGCCCGGCGTATTTGAAATGGCGGAGCGGGACTTGGCGATATGGGGTCAAGCCAAAGAATTTTTGAAGACTCGCGACAATGATGCGCACAGTCTGTATGCCTACGGAATTGCGCAAGCACTTCTTTCACAGATACCTGAAGCCGACGAAAACATCGTTCTTCCCGCAATTTTGCTGCACGACACAGGCTGGTCGACCGTCGACGAGAGAGAAAACCTCGAAGCCATCGCCCCAGGAAAAGACGGCAGCCGCGAACACCTAGTGGTTCAGCACGAGAAAGAGGGGGCCAAGATCGCCCGCAAAATTCTCGAGAATGTCGGGCTGCCCTCAGTAGACGTCGACGAAATAGTCGCTATCATCGATGGCCACGACACACGCCTCACCTCCATCAGCCTCAACGACTCACTTGTGAAAGACGCAGACAAAATTTGGCGCGTCACTCCACACGGGAGGCGAGTGGTTAAGGACTGGTTCGGTCTAGACGACCGGGAAGCATTGTTGCTGTGCGCCTACCGTGCATACAACGAATTATTCACTGAGCAAGGGCGGGCAATGTCGAGGGCGCTCGTGAGCGTTGCTTGCATAGATTTATCAGTTCAAATCGACCAAGTATTCAAGCGAGAGAGCTAAGCCATGTTTGATTTTTCAGAAAAGGTCGTTGTTGTGACCGGGGCCGCAGGTGGGCTTGGACGTGCTTTTGCCGAAGGTTTTGCAGCGGCAAAAGCAAAGGTCGTGGTGGCCGACATCGACTTGGCGGGGGTCGAAAAAACCGCCGAATTGCTTCGCGCATCTGGAGCTGAGGCAATCGCAATTCAGGTTGATGTGACCGATAAAGAATCGACCGATGCCCTGGCTCGAGCTGCTTCTGAGACATTTGGCGCCATCGATGTGCTCGTTAACAACGCCGCGATTTACGCGACTCTAAAGAGAGCAAAATTCACCGAAATAGACCCGACAGAGTGGGACAAGGTGATGTCGGTTAATGTAAAAGGCACTTGGCTTTGTTCCGCTGCTGCCATGCCTCACCTCAAAGATGGCGGGCGAATCATCAACATTGCCTCAGCGACTGTTTTCAGCGGCTCACCGATGTGGATGCACTACGTGGCTTCTAAGGCTGCCGTGATTGGCATGACGAGGGTCATGGCGCGTGAAGCCGGTGGTCGAGGCATCACCGTGAACGCGATTGCTCCCGGATTCACTCTGACCGATGCTTCGTTGGGTTTGATGGAGGATGCCGAGTCTTACGGTGTCGATAGAGGAGCCATCAAGCGTTCGAGCCAACCAGAAGACATCGTGGGGACGGCATTGTTTTTGGCCTCTAAAGAAGCCAGCTTTATGACCGGCCAGACCCTCGTGGTCGACGGCGGCAAACAATTCATCTAAATTCCAAGCAACAGGAGAATCAAATGGCTCAAGTGAACTACATCTCACCAGATGGAACCGTAACCACCATCGATGCGCGAGATGGAGATTCGGTGATGGAGACGGCTGTGAAGAACGGCGTCAAGGGCATCGTTGCCGAGTGCGGTGGAGCTTGCGCGTGCGCAACCTGTCACGTTTATGTGGATGATGACTTTGCGGCAATTGTTGGTGGCCCGGGTGACTTGGAAGACGACATGCTCGATGGCACTGCAGCAGAGCGATGCGCGAATTCGCGTCTTTCGTGTCAAATCAAGATGTGTGCCGACTATGACGGTTTGACCGTCAAGATTGCACCCAAGCAGGTCTAGCTATGACGGATCAGGTGCTTATTGTTGGGGCGGGGCAGGCAGGCATGCAGGTCGCGGTTTCGCTTCGCGAACTCGATTTCAAGGGTGAAATAACTATCGTCGGTGAAGAGCCTTACGCTCCCTATCAGCGCCCTCCGCTATCTAAGGCTTTCTTGGCAGGCGACGCAGACATCGAATCTCTCGAATTTCGATCCCCCGATTTTTATACCGCAAATAACATCACGGTTGTCACCGGTGAGAAAGTCATCGATGTGTCGATTGCCGATGGCAAGGGTGTGGCACACGGTTCGAGTGGCCTGGCCCACCATTTTGACCGCCTCGTGATAGCCCCTGGATCAGCACCACGACGTTTGACCATCGACGGCAGCGAGTTAGACGGAGTTCTTTACCTGCGAAGCATCGCTGACGCTCAGGCTCTGAAGTCTCGATGGGCAGAGGCAAAAAACGTTGTTGTTGTTGGCGGCGGATTCATCGGGCTCGAGGTTGCCGCACAGGCGACCAAGGCTGGAAAACGAGCATCTGTGCTTGAAGCTGCAGATCGACTGATCGCAAGAGCTGTGTCGCCATTGACCAGCGAATACTTGCGAGCGGCGCATGAGCGCAGGGGCACCTCAGTTCGACTCTCGGCCTCAATTGAGGCCTTTGAAGGATCGAACGGCAAGGTCTCGGGTGTTCGACTTGCCGACGGTGAATTAATTCCGGCAGACATCATCTTGGTTGGCATTGGTGTCGTTGCCCGAGGCGAGCTCGCCGAAATGCTCGGGCTCGAAACATCAAATGGCGCCATTGTGGTGAACGAGTATGCCGAAACATCTAACCCGAAAGTGCTTGCCGCTGGCGACGCAGTTTTGCTTCCACACCCTTTGGGGCATGGCACTCAGGTGCGTCTTGAATCGGTGCAGAATGCGGTGGACCAGGCAAAGGTTGTGGCGTCAACCATCGCCGGCGAGCGTCAGCCATATCATGCTGTTCCATGGTTTTGGTCAGATCAAGCCGACATCAAATTACAAATCGCGGGTTTGTCGACCGGGTTCGACCAAACGGTTTTGCGGGGAAATCCCGACCATGACAAATTCTCGGTTCTGTATTACCGCGAAGGCAAACTTCTCGCTATAGATGCTGTCAACGACCCCTCTGATTACATGGCGGTTCGACGGGCGCTGGGTGCGGGGGCCCAAATCGATCCAATCGCTGCGGCCGACCCAGCTGTGGCGTTGAAAAATCTAATTATTAGCTCGGATGCTTAGGAGGCGCCAAGTGCAAGACCAAACAACCAAAACCATAACCCTTGCCAACGGTGATTCTCCGCGAGGTTCCTGGGCAAACGTCGATGGCGTTTGGCGTGCTGCCACGCAGGCGCTCCGGGCTCGGTCGAATGACATCCACACGCCCCTCTCGTTCACTTTCGCCGAACTATTGCTCGACGCCCATCCAGAGGCTGACCCTGAAATTGTTCGAGTGGCCATTCTGTTGCATGACAGCGGATGGTCGCGCGTCGACGAGAGCCGCATTTTCACCGAGGGCTTTCAAGGCGATTGGCGCAAGAGCGATGTCAGATTCTTGCATGAACTCGAGGGTTGCAACATCGCACGAGAAATCTTGCCAGGCCTTGGTTACAGCGATGAGTTCATCGAAAAGGTCACGCTAATTATTGATGGGCATGACACTAGGCCAGAGCACAAATCAATCGAAGACGCACTTGTGCGCGACGCTGATCGACTCTGGCGATTCACTCCCGCAGGCATTGCTTTGGCATCGGGTTGGTTCAAGAAAACTCCAAGCCAGTATCGCCTTCAACTTGAGGAGAGCACTTTCCCAGAGCTCATCACGGAGCGCGCTCGTGAGCTGGCGACGGCCGAACTCGAGCGCTCTGTGCAACTACTTAAACTCGACGTTCTTTAGACCGGAGTTGGCCATGCTGCACGAATATCACGACGATATTTACATCGGTGGAAAGTGGGTGAAGGCTCATTCCTCTGACTCCATTGATGTAATCAACCCTGCAACTGAAGAGGTTTGGGGTCGCGTGCCAGATGCTGACGGGCATGACGTTGACCTAGCAGTTAAGGCTGCTCACGCTGCCTTTAGGCGTTCCGGTTGGTCAGACCTAAGTGCCGGTCAACGAGCTGAATATATGGTGAAGCTAGCCGATGCCCTCGAGGCTCGGTCTGAGCAGATGGCCACCTTCATCACCTCAGAAAATGGCACACCGATCTCCGAGACAAAGGCTGCTGCGAGTCACTCGGCGGGCATCCTTCGATATCACGCAACGTTGGCCGACTTCGTTGACCAGGTTGACGTTAGGCCTTACCCATACTCGCCAAATAATTACACGGTCGTCCGCCGTGAACCCAAAGGCGTTGCGGTTCTAATCGCACCCTGGAACTTTCCGCTGACCCTGGTCATGGTGAAGCTGGCACCAGCGCTAATCGCTGGCTGCACAGTTGTGATCAAGCCAGCGTCTGAGACACCGCTCGATTTACGCGTGTTGATTGAAGCCGTTGAAGAGGCAGGAATTCCAGCCGGAGTCGTGAATCTCGTGACCGGGTCGCGTGTTACCGGTGCCGCTTTGGTTACCCATCCACTGGTGGCTAAGGTTGCGTTCACCGGTTCTACAGAAGCCGGCAAGATCATCGCTGAACAATGTGGGCGCCTATTGCGACCGGTAACCCTTGAGCTTGGTGGCAAGAGCGCCAGCATCATTTTGCCTGATGCCAATCTCGATGACTTTGCGACAATCATGAACCGCACCTGCCTTCGCAACACTGGGCAAACTTGTTACAACTCAACGAGAATTCTGGCACCCAGGTCAATTTATGGTGACGTGGTCGACCTTGTGGCAAGCACGGTGGCTTCGACTTCGATCGGTGACCCGTTTGACGCCGCAACCGTTTATGGCCCATCTGCCTCGGCGCGACAAAGAGACACCGTGGAACGTTACATTCAAATCGGAAAAGACGAAGGCGCGCGCGTCGTCGTTGGTGGTGGCGGAAAACCAGAGGGAATCGACCGCGGCTTCTATGTAAAGCCGACTGTCTTTGCTGATGTCGATAACCAAATGAGAATTGCCCAAGAGGAAATCTTCGGCCCAGTTTTGGTCGTTATTCCTTTTGAAGATGAGGCCGACGCAATCAGAATTGCCAATGACTCTGCCTATGGCTTGGGCGGGTCAATTTTCAGCTCTGACCCAGAGCGAGCACAGAAAATGGCCGAGCAAATCGAGACTGGCTCGGTGGGCATCAACTTCTTCGGCTCAAACCTTGCAGCACCTTTTGGTGGCTGGAAAGACAGCGGAATTGGTATGGAATATGGCCCTGAAGGCGTGAACGCCTACCTAAAAATGAAGTCGATTCACCGTCTGGGCTGAGTAAGTTTTTAGAAGGGCTCGATGCCGAAGGCCTTGGCCAGCTTGTCGATTTTTTCGGCGCGAGCAAGGCGAGGCAGGTCAGAGCCGTCGCGAATCACGCGGCCGCCAGCCTCAAAGTCGGCCATAAAGTCACGGGCCCAGGTCACATCGGCCTGGTTAGGGCAGATGGTTTCGTTGATCACCGGCAACTGACTTGGGTCGACCGACAGCTTGCCGGTTAGGCCCAAAATCACAGCGTGCTCTGAACCTTCGCGCAACTGCGGGTGGCTGGTGGTAATGGTTGGGCCATCGATTGGGCCAGGCAATCCACCGATGCGGCTTGCTACAACCAGGCGAGAGCGTGGGTAAAGCATGGCCATGTTGTCAGCTGCGGTTCCGGTGTCTCGGCGGTAGTCGCCGCTGCCGAATGCGAGTCTGAAAGCGCCCTTGGCGCATGCGATGTTGCGGGCCTCTTCGATGCCGAGAGCCGATTCAACCAAAGCGATGATCGGCGTCTTGCCACCCAGAGCGGCGTTGGTGTCTTCGACGTGTGACGCGTCTTCGGTCTTTGCCAGCATTACGCCCTGAAGGTTTTTGATGCCCTTTAGGCGAGCGCAGTCGGCCTCCCAAAATGGGGTCAGGCGGTCGTTGATGCGAACCCAGGCCTTGCCGCCGGCTTCAAGCCACTGTGCAACCGCCTCGAGCGCCTTTGGCTTGTCTTTGGGGTCAACGGCATCTTCGATGTCGAGAATGATCTGGTCGGCGCGCGATGCGGCAGCCTTGTCAAAGTTCTCTGGTTTGTTTCCGTTCACCAACAACCATGAACGTGAAATGTCTGCCGGTACTTTTTTCTTTGCCGCTGCCATGTTAAATCTCCGCGTGAATTCGTCTTTGAATTTGGTCTAGTTCTATCCTTGCGTGAAATTCACCACGGATGAGCAAATGCGCCCCCGAAATTGCCTATTACAGGTATTTGCGGGGGCGCATTTTGGTGAAACTTTTCTAGCGGACGATGAACTCCGTCATCTGTTGCAGAGTCTCTTCCATAGGGGCGCAGTCGGCCGGATACCAATTGAGGTGTCCGTGCATTGCCCCGCCAGCCATTAGTTGGGAAACTGTCACACCGGCCGCCTTGAGCTGCTCGAAATAGCGCTCACCAGATGCCCGCAGCGAGTCGTATTCGCTGTTGATGATCAGGGTTTCAGGCAGGCCCGAGTGGTCGGCCGAGTCACCCGGAAAACAGTGATAACTGGCGTCGACAGTTTCGTAACCCATGTTGCTGTTGATCCACTTGGTGTCGGGGCGGCTAAACACCAGTTGAGGTGGCACTTCGGCGATTTTGCTGCTCAGCTCATCGTTGAATTCGGGAAGGTCGCTATGTGCGATCGGGTAAATCAAAATGTTGCGAATGCCGTCGAGTTGATTGCGATCGCGAAGTTGCAGCACCACCGATGCGGTTAGGCAGGCACCCGCAGATGCACCCGAAATCGTGATTCGATTGCGGTCCACGCCAAGGCTGGCCGAGTTTGCCATAAACCAATGCGCTGCGGCCAACCCATCGATTTGCGAGGTCGGAAATTTGCGCTCTGGAGTAACCAATCGATAGTCAACTGACATCACAACGGCGTTTGCTCGGTGAGCAATTTCGCGCGAAACGACATCTGCTTCTTTCATGTCGAGGTCGCCGAACATGAAGGCGCCACCGTGATACCAAACCAAACCTGGATGGTTGCTCGAGGCGTCTTGCGGTGTGTAAATGCGCACGGGAATTTCACCCTGCGGCCCAGGAATCGTGCGATTTTCAACCAAAACCGGAGGAGATACGTAGTCGCTTTGACCGGCCTCGAAAAGAGGCATGACGGTAGGTGCCCATTCTTCACGGGTAGCATCTGGTGCGATGCCCTCGAAGAGGTGGAACTTGCTTGCGAATAGTGGATCGACTGGCGACATCTTTGTCTCCTTGCTCGAGGGGTTTAGTGTACTTGGATTGGTTTAGCGCTTTTCGGTCAGTCTTTCGAGAATCTTCACGTGGCCAGGCTCGAGTTCTTCGAGTGAACGCGCACCCAATAGCTTCATGGTGCGCGTCATCTGGGTGCCAAGAATATCGATGGTCTTGTCAACGCCTTCGCGCCCGCCGGCCATGAGCCCATAAAGATAAGCGCGCCCGATAAGAGTGAACTTAGCACCCTTGGCAATGCAAGCAACGATGTCTTGCCCGTGCATGATGCCGGTGTCAACGTGAACCTCGGCGTCTTTGCCAATCTCGCGAACGGTCTCTGGCAGTAGGTGGAATGGAATCGGAGCGCGGTCGAGCTGGCGACCACCGTGGTTCGACAGAATCACTGCATCGGCGCCGGCCTTCACGGCAAGCTTCGCGTCTTCGACATTTTGAATGCCCTTGACCACCAGGTTGCCCTTCCACTGCGTGCGAATCCACTTCAGGTCTTCGAAAGTCACGGTCGGGTCGAACATCTGGTCGAGCAGTTCGGCAACGGTTCCGTTCCAAGAGCCAAGTGAGGCAAAGGCAAGTGGTTCGGTGGTCAAGAAGTTGATCCACCACTCAGGGCGAGGTAGCGCGTTGGTGATGGTCTTGAGGGTTAAGGCCGGCGGAATGGTCATGCCGTTTCGCTTGTCACGAAGACGTGCGCCCGCGACGGGAACATCCACGGTCAAAAGCAGGGTGTCAAAACCGGCTGCCTGCGCGCGCTCAACCAGCGCCATGCTCTTTTCGCGGTCTTTCCACATGTATAGCTGGAACCAGTTGCGACCGTTTGGTGCAGCTGCGGCAACCTCTTCGATCGAGCGAGTGCCCATGGTCGACAGCGAGAACGGAATTCCAGCGGCCTCGGCTGCCTGCGAGCCGGCGATCTCGCCCTCGGCGTGCATCATGCGGGTAAAGCCGGTTGGCGCGATGCCGAAAGGCATGGCGACCTTTTTGCCCAAAACGGTTGAGCTTAGGTCGAGGTCTGAAACGTCGCGCAGAATGCGAGGCTGAAACTCGATGTCTTCGAACGCCTGGCGAGCGCGAGCAAGCGAGATCTCTTGGTCGGCAGAGCCATCGGTGTAGTCAAACGGGGCCTGAGGGGTGCGGCGGTGCGCAATGTCACGAAGGTCATAAATTGTGAGGGCTTCGTTTAGGCGGCGTTCGCGGGCGTTCCAAACCGGGGCCTTGAAGCGCATTAGCTGCGCGAGGTCTTTGGGGTTTGGGAACTGACGCTTTAGATTTGCCATCGATGTCTCCTAGGCGATAACTAGTGGGTTGGTGAGAGTGATTTTGTAGTCACCGTGGGTAAGAGTGCTGCCGATTGCCGCCGGCGAACCGTTGACGGTAAGTGTGCTGTCTGAGTTGGCTGCGAGGTTCAAGGATGCGGTCATCCCGAACGGCACGAGCGCCTGAATCTCGAGTTTGTCGCCGACTAGCTTCCAGTCAACCGAAACCTTGCCAAAGCCGGTGTCCATGCTCGCCTTGCAGGCATCCAGGGTCGACTGCGGCAGTGGCTGAATCGAAACGGTCTGATAGCCAGGCGCGGTTGGGGTGATGCCGCCAACGTTGCGGTAGATCCAGTCGACAACCGCTCCGTAGGCATAGTGGTTGAAGCTCAACATACCTTCGCCGGTGCCGGCGCTTTCTTCCTGGTTGTCCATTCCGCCGCCCGAAATGGTGCCATCTTCGTGGATGGCTTCCCAGCGTTCCCAGATGGTGGTGGCACCAACGGTGATTGGGTATAGCCAAGAGCGCTTCTTGGTGCGAAGCAGCATTGCATAGGCCTCGGCGGCAAATCCGTTGCGACTCATAGCATCCATGATTACCGGGGTGCCCAAGAAGCCAGTGCTGATGCGGGCATCGGTGTCGCGGACTAGCTTGGCCAGGTTGGCGGCAATGGCCTCGCGCTCAGACTCTGGCGCCAGGTTGAACTCGAGGGCAATCGATGCGCCAGTGGTGGTTTGAATTGCCGCCGGTGCAAGTTCTGCCCAAATAGCGGCGCGAAGTTCTTCGAATCGGGCACGAAGTTTGGCTGCTTGGGCGTGGTTGCCAAGCACCTCTTCGGCGCGCGACAAAAGGTCAACGCTGTGAGCCATGTATGCGTTAGCCATGTACTGACCGCTCACCTTGGCTGCCCAAGGCTGGCCCTCTGGGGCATCTGGGTCTAGCCAGTCGCCGAGCTGCATGCGCTGTGGAATCAACAGACCCTCGTGGTCGTTCTTGTTGTGTTCGACCCAGGTGCGCATCGACTCGAGCTGCTGCTCAAGAATGGCCTCGTCGCCGAAGCGCTCATAGAGACTCCAGGGCACAACGGTTGCTGCGTCTGACCAGCCGGCATCGCCATACGAGGTTTTGAATGGGCTGTCGTCGGCCATCTGCATGCCGAGCAGGTCTGGAACAACTAGCGAAACTTTGCCGCCCTGAGCCTTTTGCTCGTGGGCGAGGTCTACCAACCAGCTCTTGAAGAATTCGTAGTCGTCGACTAGTGAGTGGGCGGCATAAGCAAACGCTTGGGCGTCGCCTGTCCAGCCAAGGCGCTCATCGCGCTGTGGGCAGTCGGTAGGAATCGAAACAAAGTTGTCGAGAAGAGACCACTTGGTGTTGCTGTGTAGTTTGTTCAAAAGTTCGTGCGAGCTCTCGAATTCGCCGCGCTCAACGTTGTCGCTGCTGATGGCAACACCGGTGATGTCGAGCACCTCGGTCTGGCCCTCGATGTGAATGTCGGCATATTGAAAACCGTGAAAAGTGAGCTTTGGTTCGAGGGTCTGCTCGCCATCCTTGGCAATGATGTAGGTGTCGGTGGCGCGCGCATCGCGAAGTGCGGCGGTGTGCAGATTGCCAGATGGTTCAAGAACTTCGGCGTGACGAACGGTGATTTTGTCGCCGGCCTTGGCGTTGACCTTGAGGCGCAACCAGCCCGCGATATTTTGTGAAAGATCAACCCGGATGGCGCCGCCATGGGTGCTGCGCTCAGCGCCAAATTCGGCAATCACGCGCACCGGCGCAGCCGCGCGAGGTTCGAGCACCGATTTGTCGAATTCACAAATTAGAGCCGTCTCCCACTTTGAGTCGTCGAAGCCGGGCTTGCACCAAGCAGGCTGAGCAAAGTTTAAGTCGAAGTCGCAACCGTCATAAATCGACCCCATGCGAATGCCGCCGTTGCCAGCCATCCAGTTTTCGCCGGTCGCAATCGTTTCGCTGCCGCCGTCTTGGTAGGTGATCTCGATCTGGCCCAAGAATGACGACTGGTCGCCGTAGTTGTCGACCAGGTTCATAAAGCCGAACTTGCCGCGATACCAACCGTCGCCAAGCAAAACGCCCCAGGCATTCTGGCCAGACTGAAGGTATTCGGTCACGTCGTAGGTGTTGGTCAAAACTCGCTGCTGGTATGTGGTCCAACCAGGTGCAAAATATTCGTCGCCAACTTTTTTGCCGTTGATCATCACGTCAAAAATGCCGTGGGCAGTTGCATAGAGGCGAGCGCTGGCGACTGGCTTAGTGATTTGGAACTCGTTGCGAAGCAGGGTTGCCGGCCCCTGGGCCTTTGAAATCTGCCCGATTGCCTGGCCAACAAAATCGCTTGGCTTGATTAGACCGGCCTCTAGGCGATAGGTGTTCGACCAGTTCGACCAGCCGGCCGAGGTTTCGATGCGAACACGATAAAACCGCACCTCACGGCTAGCAAGAGTTGCGGCCGGGGCCTTGATGAACTGGCTCTCGGCGCCCGAGATTTTCAAGCTCTCAAGAGTCTCGGCAAAGTCTTCGTTGGCCGAAGCCTCAAGCTCGGCGGCAATCTGCGAGCTGCCTGCTGGTGCCCCGGTTACCTTCCAGCTCAGCAGCGGGGTGCGCCCGGGCACTCCAAGCAGACCCTCTTCGTATTCGCTGACCAGTTCGATTCTTAGGTTGCTCATTTGGCGCTCCGTTGCGTGGTGGTCGGGTGAAAAGTTTGGGGCTTAAAACTCTGCGCAATAAACTCGCGCTGCTTGGCTAGGTCGGCCAAAACCACACCATGTGCGCTGGCCTGCACAATCAGGTTACCGATTGCGGTTGCTTCAACCGGCCCGGCAACAACACGGATGCCGGTGCGATCGGCAGCGAGCTGATTGAGGAGTGCGTTCTGGCTGCCGCCGCCAACGATATTGATTTGGTCAATCTTTTTTCCGGTGATTTCTTCGAGTTCTTCTATGGCCAGCAGGTAGCCATCGGCGAGTGATTCGAGAATGCAGCGGGTGATTTGTGCTGGTGTCTGCGGAACCTTGCCACCGGTTCGAGCCACCGCATTTTGAATGCGGAAGGGCATGTCGTTTGGGGCCGAAAATTCTGGGTCGGTCACATCGATGCGAGCCGAGGTTTCAACCTTGGCGGCATCGGCGAGCAGGTCGTTGATCGAGGGCTCGTAGCCCTGCTCTGCCCAGGTGCGCTGAGACTCTTGCAGCAGCCAAAGGCCGGCAAGGTTCTTCAAGAAACGAATGCTCGAGTTCACTCCGCGTTCGTTGGTGAAGTTTGCTCGGGCGCTGGCTTCGTTCAACACCGGCTGGTCAAGCTCAACACCAATCAGGCTCCAGGTTCCGCTCGAAAGGTAGGCGCCGCCGGCACGTAGCTCAGGCACAGCAACCACTGCCGAAGCGGTGTCGTGCGAGGCAACCATAGTGATCACGGTTTCGACAAGCGCCGGATGCGAAACCACCGAGGGCAAAAGCTTGCCTAGAACTTCGCCCGGCTCAATTAACTCTGGAAAGATTGCGGCATCGAGGCCAAGTCGGCCAATTAGTTCGGTGCTCCAGGCTCCCGTTTTTACATCGATCAGGCCAGTGGTCGAAGCGTTGGTGACTTCGGCCTTGGCGACTCCGGTAAGCAAGTAGCCAATCAGGTCTGGCATCAACAAAAGGGTTTTGGTCTTGCCAAAAACCGATGGCCGTTGCAGTTGCTCGGCGGCCAACTGATAGATGGTGTTGAACGGCTGAAACTGCAAACCGTTGATTGCATACAGCTCGCTCTGCGGCACAATCGCGTGCACCGCATCTGCGCCAAGCAGGTTGCGTTCATCACGATAGTGACGCGGGGTTGCGATTAGTTTGCCGTCTGCGCCGATGAGCCCATAGTCAACCGCCCAGGTGTCGATGCCAATGCTGACCACCTTTTCACCCCGAGCGGCCGCAAATTCGCCAAGCGAAACCAAGCCATCAAGAATCGACTCGTAGACGCGGTCGAAATCCCAGTGCAGTTCGGCGCCAACCTCGACCGGACCGTTCTTGAAGCGAGCAACCTCGGTTAGGTGCAGGTCGCCGCCTTCAAAAACGCCCGCGACAATGCGACCCGAGCTT
>JACCDN010258609.1_pt1 | contig 23534 bp, 22 predicted proteins | sample 7441691 | NCBI WGS metagenome assembly JACCDN01 (sample SAMN15323439, study PRJNA562643) | freshwater metagenome | isolation source: river surface water | place: USA:Blue River Watershed | collected 2017-08-16 | reverse complement strand
CTGTCCACAACCTCAAGAGCATTTACTCCCGCCAACACTACAACTTCTGCGCCAACATCCGTATGGTTTATTTTTATCTTAATTTGTGCCAGGTTTATAGTTTGAGAATCAGATGCATTATTATTATTATCAACAGCCATCGGTTGCGAGTTTAAAACCTTCATCAACTACCTCTATGAAAGACTACTTTAAAGCCACACACACTACCCAACTTGGCAAAACACCTCAATAGCTATTTTCCCCAGACCTTGTAAGCTTTAGCTTACAAGTTGCACATATAAATCATATTTTACTAGCCGTGATATTACACCACGAGTTATAAGTTACAACTATTGTGCAAACCATGACCAACACAACCACGCCTAGTATATAATCATTGGTCAAAATAGAAAGCAACATTTTTTTTCTCAACAACAATAGGTGGCGCCTACTAACCAAAATGACTGTGAAAATTAACTATTCTTAATATAGGATTGAGTTGTGTTTACTAAAATACGTGCAGCAATACGTATTCTATATTGCAGGATAAAAGTTAAAGTATGCCAGTAATAAGAAAAGGCCCCAAACAAAGACCACCATCATATGATTTAATAATATATGATGAAAATACTCTTACAGAGGAAGCTGATGGTAATAATATTTCCAATATTACCGCTATGGCCAATGAATTGGCTGGATTGTCCGCTAATTCAAATTCTCCCCTACAAGTAAACGATGACGGAGATGAACTAACTTTCAAAGGTTCTAGCAATATGACCGCATTAAAAATCGAATATCAACCAACTCCGCGCGGACCTTTTGCTGATAAAAAACCTGCCGTGCCTAAGCCTAGAACACTAGTATGCGTGCCTAATTTTAGTAAAATCGACAATAAAATTTTACAAACTTTTTATGCCAATAATCGTGGCAAATTACGCGTAAAATGTAAATTTGAAGACGTTGAAAGCGTTGTAAAATTATTTCATAACTTATTCAAAGATGGCAAAATGGATTTTGATTACAATAGCAAAGATCTAACTAGCAAAGAAAAAGAGATAAAAGAAATAATCAATGCCCTAGAATATTATGAAGATAACCCAAATAGCGCCCCTCCACCAAAACTCTTAACATAATGCAATAAAACAAAATACAACCTTGGGTTGCTTAACTAATAACACATGTATTAGATTTGATTAACCTTTACTTGTGTATCGGTTTAATTAGAATAAAAGGATTTAAAACAATGCTCGGCAGTATATCCAAACTCAAACCATCGATAAAAATCCAACAACAAAGCGTATTTAATGAATTACAAGGCACGGACATATTTGATGTGGCAGCTATCGCCAAAGAAGTAGCAGATACATCAACAAATACTAACTCACCGTTATCTGTCTCCACCATTGACGAACAAAATGGATTAGCTATATTAGTAAACGCTAAAAACATTGCTGCGTTAATAATTAAATATCAGGCTAAAGTTAGAACAACATTTTCTGCTAGCAGATATTTTATCTTTACCAAGCCAAGCGTCACGGTAGTGATACCAAATTTTGGTTTAATTGATATTAAAATTTTACAACCATTTTATGCTAAGAACCTTAGCGCACTAACAGTAAGATGTAAAATTGAATATCTTGGTGACATTGGTCATCTATTTAAAGATCAAGAAGATAAATTGCATTACACTCTCGAGGAATTAGCGACACAGCAAGAAGAAATAGAAAAAATCGTCAACGAAGAAAAATATTATGAAATACACCCTGAAAGCCCACCACCACCTAGGCATTTGCCGTAGGAATTTTGGTGTACAATTAGCCTTTCTTATACCCAATTCTATTACTAATCGTAGTAGGTGCCAAATCTTCATACGCAGACAAAAAATCCGGACACGCAGCATATAAATCTTGCTGTTCTACAGTTATTTGTGCACCATTTTTTAGCAACAGATCAAACATACCGTTTTTTTGCTGCCAAGCCAGATATAATAAACTGGTATCCAACATGCCAGGGTTAGCACCGTGAGTTATAAGCTGCGTTACAACATCTGTATTGCCCAAGCGCACAGCCTCAGCCAACGAGTCATCTAATTGTTGCATACTAGGATTTTGTGATAATAGCTGTTTTAAGATCTGTTCATAGCTCGGAATATTTGTTGGTAGAATACTATACGCTTGTATACAACAAGTTATATTGTCATTAGCCATGATTCATTACTCGCATAATTAATTCTACACATTTATCCAAGGTTTTAAATTGCAATACTGCTGGATTATCTATATGGTACACGTGATACATATCATTACTATACATTATACCTACAGCTTTATGCTCATTCCCCAAACGAATCATTACATTTGGTTTGGCAATTGCTGTTATGGTTTCTTGTAATTGTTGTTTGGTAAAAGAATAAGCTAATTCAAAATTTGGTTTATCTATGTTAATTTGCGCAGCTTGTATGTCTTTAGGTAGTTCTATTTTCAAAAAGTCTTTAGCTATATGTGGAAAATATTTATTCTGACCGTTAGTTAAAATTAATAGATAAAACAACTCTTTAAATAATAAAGCTCGCGTTTTAATTTTATTCAGAATATCAAAAAATGCCTCCTCCAAACCTAGCGACTTCATATATAACCACACGGTTGGCAAGCCACAAGCAATAGATTTTTCTAATTGATACGTTGGCACAGCGCCTATCAAATGCAAATATTTTTTATATGTTTCTAACTTTGTTATGGGGTTATTGCTAGGTTTGACAGTTTTTTTCATATAGTTTCCATACTTTATATAATAATTATGGCACCTGTCTACTTAAATGCAATGTGGCAAAAACTTGACAGAATACAAAATATGTAAACAATTATAAGTGTGAGCAGTACAAATAGGAGACGGTTGTGGAGCCAGAAGTAACTGACAAGACTGTAGTTAACAAACAAACTAATGATGCTGGTGCTGTGCTCGAAAAAAATCAGCTTTTACAGAACATACAACAGGCTCTAGCCAACACTCCGGCAATAGACATGAATAAAGTTGAAGAGATAAAAAATAAAATTGCACAAAACCAATTGGATATTTTAGGCAACGAAACGCAACGTTTGGCAAGCGCCGAACGTATTGCTAAACAGCTTATTGATGAGGTGTCATTTGTTGCGCCAGATAAGCACAAATAAAATCATATACTCCCTGTTTACAAACATGATCATAGAAAAACTGTAAATACTTTAATCCATCTTTGTATGCATTCGTGTCTGGAAAGGGATGTATATTATTACCTACCGTTAAACGAAAATATTGTGGTTTGCGATTGGTCACAATGCCATTGCTAGGATTTAAAAACTTACCTGCATCTGGCAATTGTTCTAATTTTGCATATGGCTCGTAAATAAGCGCAAAATCACCATCGCGCGTAGCAAATAACTGCAAAAAAGAATCAAATTGTTCATTGCCGCCAAAATACTGGTAAATTTGTTGATTAAAATCTAACAAAAACTTCAGTATTTTATCATCTTCCAAACTAGTAAACATGACACGCAAATATATCGCATCTTTATGTGCACCTATTCTTACCAGCTCCATCTTAGCAGCCAGATGTGGCAACACATATGTCTGCAAACAAGGCAAATTATACAATGGATAATCTTCATAATAACCACCAGCTATTTGTGTATGATGCGTAGCGGGTACGGTAGAATACATTAATGAATTATGAAACATATTCAATGGTACTTCGCCAGGCAATAAGCTGTTGGTCTTTAAATTTGGGCATAAATATTTGAGCTCTCGAAATAATTTTTCTATGTCATGCGTTTGATTATCTATAGATGCCGCCGGATCTTGTGGTGCATTCCATTCATAGCTAAAATCATCTGTTTTAGCCACGCTAGTTATCAGACCATCACCGCATAAGGATAAACCATGCTGCATTGCATATGGTATTTCATTACAACGTAAATATGCATGTTCTGTAACGCCAGCTTTTCTGATTTCAACAAAACTATTGCCTGTAACTACATGTATTAATGGAAATCGGCGTTGCCAGTCTACAAGTAAATGTCTACGCGGCAACCAGTTGTCTATTATTTTTCTACTTAATAAAATTAAATTGTTACTTTGTAATCCAGCAATTTTAATAATATTATGTAATTTTAAGGGGTCAATATTTTTCGCGTCAAACATATTCGCCTTAAAATCATCGTCACCAGGAAAAAAATTTAAAAATTGTGCAAATTTATAAAAAATATTATCTAAATCCGCAACTGTATCATTAGCATAATATTGTTGTACTAGTTGCCATAACTGCATGCGCAGAGCATAAGGTAGCTGGCCATAACTCTCTAATTGCATGGTATGCATAACTGCCTGTTTAATCCAAGCATAAACAAAGTACTGCTGTGCGCTTTTATAATACAACGTGTTAGCATATGCCACCCCATCGATGATGCTCCTGCCACACATTGCTTGCCCACCTTGAGCAATAAAGTCGGCATAGAATTCTTGACGGTGTTGTTTATAACATTGGTTACGTTGCTCTAAATCAATTTGCGTAATGTAATGATCTACAGCAACATATTTAGTTATATCAGCATAAACAAAGCTAGTTATTCCAGCAGCCTGCCCCATAGCAATAAAATAACTGTAAAAAGCTGAAATATTCCCATACCCTTTACCGTACCATTGCTCTGTTAATTGCCAACATTCCTGTTGCAACAATTGTAATTCTGCATGCGAAGGTAAAAGTTGATTATATTCATAGTTATTATCACGACGATATTTAACTTCTGTTAATTTTTGCTGTAATTTTTGGATATAAGTCGACCAGTCCTGCGCAAAGGTATAATTAATGTGCTGATCTGCATACTGTTCTATGTTGTTAGAATATTTGCCTAATTGTTGTTGCACTAAGTTTGCAATTAATTGTTCGGTTACTAATTCAGGGTTATTTATATAATAATTAATTAAATCTAAACCGCGCTGCTGATCAGCTGGCGAGGATTCTAACCAAACTGATTCTGAATATGGTGCAGCAATTTTTTTACCTAACACTTGCTCTATTGCATATTTAATTTGCTTAACTTGTTGTGTATTTCTTTGCATATCATCGCTTTATATTTTATTAAGACTATGTTAACCTAGGCCAATGAAAAATAATACTCTGCTGAAATTTACGCCAAAAGAACTTATCGACTTAGATAGTTTCTTGCGCAATCAAACTAGTGACATGACCCTAGTAAAGGCGCACGGTTTTATCACAGCTATAGTTTCCTTTCCAGAATTATTTATGCCTAGCGAATGGATTCCAGTGTTGGTTGGTGATATAAAATTTTTACATGATCATACACCAGTAAATATTATGCTAGAAAAGCTTGTAACTATTTATCGACAAATTGTACGTAATTTTGGTACCAATAGCAATTTCGAATTTATTTTGTCGGCCGAACAACCTGGTTTAACAATCGATAAAGCACCATACGCCAGCATTCAAGAATGGTGTAATGGTTATTGCCTAGCTCTGATTTGGAATGAACATGAGTGGTTAAATATTAAAGAAGATTTTATAACTAAAGCCTGTACAACTTTTTTTATGTTAACTGAAATAATCAATTTTACTAACGAAAGAAAAAAATTAGAAGAATGGAATAAAGATAAACAACTACTAATTAAAAATTTACCAGATTTAATTTTAGCACTATATAACTATTGGTTAAACAAACAAAAAAGCCGAGCGGCCATGAGTAATCGCGATCTACACTTACATACTCATAATTCTGTCTGTCCATGTGGCAGTAAGAAGCAATACCACAACTGTTGTTACATAGAAGCTGCCGAGGCAGTTTTTCACTAATACAACGCTTTCTTTAGATAATAACGCTTGTTACCAACACATGGGCAATCATCTAATACCCCGAAAACCGAATAACCGCACTTCAAATAAAAGCCTAATGCCTGGAAATCGAAAGTATCTACTATTGATAGATGCGAGTTAAGTTTTTTTGCTGCATCTTCTAAAGTTTGCATTAACTGACGCGCCAATCCACGCATACGAAACTCTTCGTCCATCCATAACAAATCTATAGATAAACAATTGCCTAATAATAATTTGGCATACACACCACCAACTACGCCTGCTTTAGCATCTTTGACAACAAAACCTAAAGAAGTCATGTTATCACTAGAATTTGGTGGTAGGTGATCGAAATTAAAATCAGTAATTGCCTGCGCAATTTTTTGATAGTCCCTGTCAGTACATTTGGTTATAATAATCCCCATTCCTTGGCCTCTAATTTTTATGTGCTATATATTCGTCTTCAATCTCTATGTATTGTTGCAGGTCTTCGGCCCGCCTAAATAAATAATGCATTTCCATCTGCATTAAAAATACAAATCCTGCTGCTGTTTTGAGTTCCGGTATATTACTTTTAGCAAAATAATCCTCACCTAACAATATTTTTAACTCAGCAAATTGCTCACGTTGTATCGCCGCCGATACAGTTGGAAAATCACCTTCATAAAAAGGCGATGGGAATAACGCTGCTTTTTGCGTATTAAAGCATGAATAAAAAGCTTTGCGTTGTAAGGCTAGCTTATGTTCTGGTACTGGAATAAATAAGTTAGCTTCAAATACCGAATAACGGAACCAAATATTTCGGTAACCAAGAATTTTTAAATTTGGGTTATATGCAGCCGCATTAGAACGTAAGCCTTGAGCAATAATTTGTAATACCCGATAGTTGGTAATAGCAGGATCGCTCTGTGGATCGTCAACTACGGTTATTATATCCGGTAATACCTTATTGTATAAATTTATGAACGGAATAATATCGCTTTCATAGCGCGGTGTACGCATAAATTCACGGCCAGAATAAAATTTGGAGCGCAAATGGGTAATATTTTGCAAAGGAATATTTTTTAATGACCAAAAACGATCAGCTTCTGATTCACGCATCATGCCCTTGATAGCACGAATATCATCTACATCTAAATCACCAACCTGTTTGCTAGGGAAATAATCATCCTTTAGCCAACGTATCGTATGTTTTAATTCATCTAAATTTTTAATCTTATAAACAGAGATTATGTGTCGCATCAGCATGGTAGTTTCCAGCATGCTCATATGTTCAAAATCTTGCTTTAAAAAATGGGTTTTAAACTTGGTAATTAATTTTTCATACGGTTTATTAAATAATATATCACGCTCCTTATCTAACCACCAATCACTAGCACGATTCAAAGTACTAAGTAAGTATTTATCCGTCACCGAGTTAAAACCACTGGTGAAATACGCAACATAATTTTTGTTCTTATATGATAAGTTATCAAAAAGAGGATAATAACCCAACACTATATCGCCATGATGTGGCGCGGTATGTAAAATTCTTTGTGCTTTACTGGCGGTATTGCCAATTTTTAAACCACTTTCAATTTTCTTAACCAGCAGATTATGCACTTCTTGCAACATGCTATCTAATGGCTTGGGCGGATTAGCCAATAACATTTTGCCACGATCATAACGATTCAAATCTGCGGCTTTTAAAGATAAGATTGGTTTTTTTTCTGCCAAAGCTATCTCTAAAATAACCTCCTCAACATTTTTGGTGGCCCAACCACGTTTACTTCTAAACCTAACATCATCTGTACGTCGCTCACTCAATAATTTTGCTGCGCCATAGGTAACATAAAACCTGGAATTTGAAAATTTTTGCAATAAACTACCAGGATAATGCACATCGTTTTTTCTTTCAATAGAATCACGCACAACTTCGGCTTTCGATTCGCCAGCTGCAATAACAAGAATTATTGCATTAGGATTAATGGCCATTGTGCCAAGTCCAATTGTTATTGCTAACTTGCCGCGTGCAAAATCAATGTCACTAAAATCTTTTGCTGCTAACGCAGCTGTGCGATGATCTAATTTTATGAAATGAGTCTTGCTGTCAGCTTTACCCCCTGGCTCATTAAAACACAAATGCCCAGTGTAACCGATCCCAGCAATTAAAAATCCTATCCCACCCCAAGCGCGAATCTTATTTTCGTATTCGCCACAAAACTCATTTAACTCTTTAATTGCTTGTTGTTGCCACATTTCTAACTGGCTATTCGCTTGATGTTGCGTAATCGATAAATCTACCTTGCCATTCATAAACACTACGTTTAAACCTTTTTCGGCCAAAATACCGCGTTGCGCGATATCCATTAACAACATATTTTCTGGTTTAATTTGCAGAACCCTGGCATAATGACGTTTAGTATAATTGCTGATTTTTTTATAGTTTTTATCTGAGACCGGATACCATTCTTCTATTTGCACCAAACGTAAATTTGATGTATCTGGAAAATTTTTACTGGTAATACCAAAGTTATGTAATTCGGTTTGTATTTCTGGTTTATGCCAGTTTTTTTTGTAGTAGTTGAGAAATTTTACAAAAAATTCTGGGGTATTACCACTAGTAAAACCAACCACACCTTTAGGGTTACGTTGTGCCCATTCAATGAATCTTAACGCCGACAATTTACCTAGCTCATAAGAATTACGAACTTCAATAGTAGCGATATGTTCGTTAGTGTAGGTCTGTTGTCTACCACTGTTAGCTAAAAATGTTTTTTCTACCGTGGTCCAATGTGGCGTATGTGTTGGAATAGCCGTCGCACACCATGACGACAATGACATGACGGATACCACTAACCAAACTAAGAATTGTTGCCACATTTTAAACAACTTGCCGTTTATTACATCCTGGCCTTTTGAACACCAAGCCCGGGAATATAAGATTTATCATCTTTATTATCAAGATCGGTCCTTTTACTCAATTTATTACAATGCATAGTAAAAGCTGAGGTTAAAGACGCCCTATTTCCTGGTAATTCTAACAAATATTCTTCTATATTGTTCATATCCTTAGTAACAATGGCATCTTCTTGTAATTTTTCCACATGATACCGCACTTTTTCTATTCTATTCAGTAATCTACGTTCTAGCTTTAAAGCACTATCTTTTTTCTTATCACGATAGATATCAATCTTTTGCATCGTATTTGCCACTTGTGAGACTAGCTTGTTCTTCTGTGAATTCATTAATGTATTCTCAACAGAGTCAACATTAATACCTAATAAACTTTTCAAGCTAGTTAGGCTACCTTTAATTTTATTCATAAAATCATCTGTCTTTTTCTTAATTTCATTAGTCAACAAAGGACGCATTTTATTGCTATTAGGTTTATCTTGGTGCATGAAGACATTGCGCAAGCCATCGCGCGATAAAGGTTTATCTCTAAAAACTTCATTATGTAATTCTGTGGCCTGTGCCACTAATCCCTTATTATCTAAAACATAAATTAATTTGGTTAGAGCATAACGCAACCGCAAACCCAAATCAAATACAGATAGCTTGGAATTCTCAGCTTGATACTCGAGTAATAATTTTCTGATCACAGCATTAAATTTTGCATGTTCTTCGTATTTTTCAAGCAATGGCAAATACTTATTCAATAAATTACCATAAAGTTTGCCGCATAGCTCTATTTCTGTATGCTCTAGTGGGCGATACATATCAATTCTATTTGCCTCTTCATACTGCAACTTAATTTGTTTTGCAATATTACTTCTCATAGCATTGCCTACCATATCCAAAGCAGCACCAAGCGCTCCATTAAGATCAGTATCAATTCTATATGGTTTGGTTACTGCAGCTCCTCCATGGACCACTTTGCTTAAGGCCGCATAAGTTTTAGAGCTAGAGTCTGGGCGTTGTATATTCAAAGCGCGAATAATACCAGTATGTAGTTTTTTTAATTCATCTTCCGATAAATTATCTAAAAAACTTATAAAATAAGAATCGCCATCACGTAACCCACGAGCAATATCGAATCTTTCATTTTTTCTAATTAGAGATTTAACACAAGGAATTTTATGCTCTGGGGCAACATTTTCCAATAGATATATAATGTCTTCCTTTGCCTTACTCTTGCCTATTGGTAGTTTATCTTCTGGCAATGCCATATGTATTCCCACTATAATTTTCCCTGCTATTTAACCATTTTTCAACATCTAGCGTCAACGACAATAAATCCATCAAGAATATATTTGGTGATAGATCTTAAAATAAAGCAAACTAACATTAAAGTTGTAGCTACTCTGGCCGAATTTAATAGTATGAGAATAAAGAGGTTAGTTGCATGCAAACAATTAACAGTCAAAACAGCTTAAGTAATGAGGATTTAGGGTTAGATGCCATCAGTAATGAGGCAATAATCTCTGAAATTCATCAATTATCCGCACAATTGCAAAATAATGCTGAATACAAAACAGAGACTGAAGATAACTATACTATAGATAGCATCTATGACGAAAGATCCCCTGATCCGACTGATATCTATTTAAAAGAAATTGGCATAGCCCCCTTGTTAAGCAAAGAAGAAGAAGTCTACTTTGCCAGATTAATCGCCAAGGGCGACCTAGCAGCTAAGAATCGCATGATTGAAAGCAACTTACGTTTAGTGGTAAAAATTGCTCGACGCTACGTACGTAGTGGTATGCCAATTCTTGATTTGATTGAAGAAGGCAACCTAGGCTTAATTCGTGCCGTAGAAAAATTTGATCCAGAATTAGGTTTTCGTTTTTCTACCTATGGAGCCTGGTGGATTCAACAAACCATTGAACGAGCGATTATGAGTCAAAGTCGCACAATTCGTTTACCAGTACATATAGTGAAGAGATTAAATTCTTGTTTAAGAGTTAGTCGCGAATTGGCTAAAATTCTAGATCATGAGCCTACCGCAGAAGAAATTGCACATAAGATGAATAAACCACTGGAAGAAATAGAAAATATTTTATCTTTAAATGAAAAAGTTATTTCTATAGATACACCAGTTTCAGAAGATATTAATAAGCCTTTGTTAGATTACATTGGTGGACCTGGTACCGATCCACTACAACACGCTATATCAAATAATCTAAAGCAACATATCGAACATTGGTTAACCAAGTTAACTGCTATGCAAAAAGCCGTCGTTGAGCGACGTTTTGGGCTCAACGATTTTGAACCAACTACCTTAGAGCAAACTGGCTATGAAATTGGCTTAACTCGAGAAAGAGTACGTCAATTACAATCCGAAGCACTTAAATCATTAAAGATGATCATTGAATCCCGTGGTGAGGATTTTGACACGTTGATTAGTTAATCCATAGTAACTGCTTGCAAGAGCTCTTTAGTATATTGCTGTTGTGGATTAGCAAATATTTCCGTCACTGTACCTTGCTCAATTATTTTACCATGCTGCATCACCGCAACAGTGTGCGCCATTTTACTAACGACTTTTAAATCATGGCTAATAAATAAATATGTTAAATTATATTGGCGTTGTAATTCTAACAACAAATTAATTATTTGTGCTTGTACTGATACATCTAGGGAACTAGTAGGTTCATCACAAACTATAATTTTTGGTTCTACAGCCAATACTCTCGCAATACATAAACGTTGCCGTTGACCACCAGAGAATTCGTGCGGATAACGCCATTTTTCTGTTGGTTGTAGACCGACTTGGGTTAACAATTGATCTATCCGCGCGTAACGTGCCTTTTGCGTAGTTAATTTGCCATGTAACAACAGGCCTTCTTCCAAACTATCAATAACTCGTAATTTAGGATTTAAAGCTGTGTATGGATCTTGAAAAATAATTTGGATTTGCGCACGAATTCCTAACATTTGTTTATTAGTTAAAGTTAATAAACTTTTATCTGCATATTCAACAGTTCCTTGGACATTAGGTATTAATCCAAGCAATGCCTTGCCTAAAGTACTCTTACCACTACCAGAACCACCAATCAATCCCAAAGTCTGCCCAGCAAATAAAGTCAAATTCGCATCTGCAACTGCTTGCACATAATCAACTGTACGCAAGAATAGCCCATGTTTAATCGGAAAGCTTACACTCAAATTGCTTGTTTGCAAAACAGTGTCATGATTATTGACATCGATATTACTTGGCAACACCAATTGGGGTGTGCAAGCTAATAATTGCTGCGAATAAGCATGCTGTGGATGATTAAAAAAATCTATCTTAGTATTTTGCTCTATCAATGCCCCTGCTTGCATAACGCCAACGCGATCGGCATATTTTTTAGCAATCTCTAGATCATGCGTAATTAATAACATGGCCATATTTTCCGCGCACTGTAATTCTTGCAACAAGTTTAAAATTTGCCGTTGGGTTATAACATCTAATGCCGTAGTTGGTTCATCGGCAATTAATAATTTAGGTTTACCAGCCAAGGCCATAGCTATCATTACCCGTTGGCGCATCCCACCAGACAAGTAGTGTGGATAACTAGCAAAGCAACGTGCTGGTTCAGCTAATTGCACTGCTTCTAACAAACGCAATGCTTCTAGGTATGCATGGCGACCAGTAAGGTTTTGATGTAGGCGTAAACTCTCTAAAATTTGTGCTCCAACAGTTAAAATTGGGTTTAAACTAGTCATCGGATCTTGAAAAATCATTGCTACATTAGCCCCGCGAATTGCTCGCATAGATTTTTCTGCAATAGATAAAATATCACGGCCATGCAAGTAAATTTTACTTGCCAAACTATAACGCATGACAGTAGGTAATAAGCGCATAATTGATAAAGCGGTGATTGATTTACCACTGCCTGATTCACCAACTAGCGCATAAATTTCGCCATTGGCAATGCTTAAATTCACATCTCGCACTAAATAATCATTTGTGTGCGTAGCTGTAGATAAACCGATTGATAGATCATTAATTTCTAGCATATTATGCCCTTGAATCGAATACCGTTCGTATCTCATCCGCAAAAATATTAGCTGCTAATACTAGGGAAAACATTAAAACGAACGCACCAGCTAATGTCCACCAAATAATAGGATCACACCCCATTTCCAAACGAGCGCTATTAATAATATTACCCCAACTAAACATGGTTGGATCTACGCCTACCCCAATATAAGTTAAAACTGCTTCGGATAAAACTAAACCACTAAAATCCAATACTATAGCGATTAAGATTATATGCAATAAATTTGGTAGAACATGACGCCAAATAATACGCCAATTACTCGCCCCCAATGCCTTAGCAGATAAAATAAATTCTTGGGTACGAATTTTTAAAGTTTCTGCACGTAACATACGACACAAACTAGTCCAACTGGTCAAACCCAAGATCGCACACAATAACAACAAACGTGCATCGCTACGTTGCTGTGCAAAATTAAACATGGTGCTATTATTGGCAATCAATCCATCTAAACTTAACATAGATGCAGCAATCAATAATACTGCCGGAATAGAACTAATTGTAGTATAAATATATTGAATCACATCATCAATTTTACCACCGAAATAACCAGCCGCAGCGCCAAAAAATATCGCGAACGGTAAAGTAAAAATTGTTGTTAAAAACCCAATCACTAATCCGGTGCGCACGCTTTTTAATGAAGCATACAAAACATCAATGCCAATTTTATCGGTACCAAAAACATGATAGTTATATATTAATTTAGGCGCAGTCCAATTAAGTTGACCATCTTCATTTATAACTATTTCTTTATTTAATAAATGTCTAGCAAATGGTGCTGAATAACTAGTTTCTTGAATCTGTGAAATCGGTCGCAACAACCAATCTAATAAACTATTAATTGTGTTAGTAGCTGTCTCGACATAATGCATAGAATCCAATGTGCCAATTATTACAAATGCTGCAAAAACTATAGCAGCTACGCAGCAACTAGGTTTCTGTAATACTTGTTGCCAACGACCACGTAATTGTGGATCACATATAATCCAATAAATCGTCGTTATAATAGTTATTATTGATAAAAAAACTAATGCGTCGGTCCATAACACTATCGGCATTGCAATCCTTAATTTAATTTAACTCTAGGGTCAACCACCATGTAAGATATATCTGTTAAAATTAAGCCTAACATATATAAAACTGTACCTAAAAACACCATCGCATGCACTATAGCAAAATCCTGCTCCCGGATAGCATCAATGGTATAACTGCCCAAACCAGGTATAGCAAAAAATGATTCTAAAAGTAAACTGCCCATAAACAATAATGGCAATACAGCTACTACACTGGTCAAAATCGGAATTAAGCTGTTACGCAAGACATGATTAAAAAATATTACTGGTTCACTCAAGCCCTTAGCTCTAGCCGTACGCACATAGTCTTTATGTATTTCCTCTAAAAAGAAAGTACGATACCATCTGGCACCAATGCCTAAACCACCCACAATGCTAACTAATACTGGTAATAAAATAAATTTGCCACTATTAAACCCAAATTCGTAGCCAGAGATAGGCAGCCATTTTAAAATTCGCGCCAAGAAAAATTGCCCAAAAACTATATAGAATAACATTGAAATAGACATTAAAGTCACACAGACTACTACACCGAAAGTTTCCAAGTAACTATGCCGAAAAAATACTATAAGCATAGCTACGGACACATGCAAAATTAAACCTAATAATAAAGCTGGTAAGGCAATACTCAAACTAGGAATATAACGTTGTACAATTTCTTGGTTAATATCTCGCCCGGCATCGGAAATGCCAAAATCAAAAACAAACAAACGTATAGATTTTTGCCAAAAAATTGTCGCGGTTATATTCCCTTGCTCGGCATTATAAAACAATGGTTGATCATAACCGTGCTGTTTTTTCCATTCCATGATTTGCTGTTGCGTAACATACTTATTACCCAAATGTATCTTAGCAATATGATCGGGTGTGTTTACGGTAAAAAATAACAAAAAAGTTAAAAAATTTACGCCTAATAATACCGGTATAGCATATAGAATTCGTCGTAAAATATAATTACTCATCATTTTAATCTCGCTGCATTAGCATGCATATTTTTTAGGTACATAATGATGGCTGGTAAAATTATAATCCCGGCTAACAATAGGCCAATAATCACTGGCCAAACCAATGGTTTATTCCATGCCACACGTAACTCAGCCCTCATTTCTGGATTAACGGCAACATATTTTGCCGTATTGGTACTTATTGAATTAGGTTTAGTCGGTGCATACCATTTGTTATATAAGCCATAAATTTGTGGAAATACTCCCCACACCCATGGTGCATCTGTTTGTAAGATTGCTATCATATCTTGAATTAACTTTAGGCGCTTAGCACCACTATCTAAATTTTTAAATTCTTCGAACAATTTATCAAACTCTGGATTATTGTAATTTATTTTATTCATACCATCATGATTAACTGCTGAGTTTTTGCTGTAAAAAAGAAATAAAAAATTTTCCGGATCTGGATAATCGGCATTCCAACCAATCTGAAAAAACTGTACTGTACCATTATGCATTTTATCTTGAAAACGATTATAGTCTGAAGACCTAATAACCAAGTTAATCCCTAGTTTGGCAAACTGTTTTATAGTCCAACCTAATCTGGCATTTTCATCAGCGCCACCAATAATTATGGCATCATAATAAATTTGTAATGGTTGCATGGTTTTTGGATCAATACCATTAGCGTAACCAGCTTCGGCCAATAACTGTTTGGCCTGTAATAAATTTTCATTGGCATTTTGTGGTTTACTCGGTACATAGCCTTCGATCCCCGCAGGCAGTGGTGAATTGGCGACCAAAGCACGACCATTTAAAAAAATACTAATAAATTCTTTTACATCTATAGCCAAACTTATTGCTTGCCGCAATTTACGACCACGTTGATCATAACCACCAACTGTCTCATCTAACATGTTAAAACCCCAGTAAAAAATACTTAAAGTATTATCTACTGCTAAACGTATGCCTTTATTCACTAAAACTGGCGATAAAGCAATTTGCGAATTACTGATAGAGCTTATTGCCGAATTAAAATTCTCTGCACTAATCGCTGAATAATCATAATAGCCTTGCATAAATTTATCCCAACGTGGCGTAGATTCTTTTTCTAAATTAAAAATAATTGCATCTACAAATGGCATCGGTTTATTGGCATTTGCTAACAAACCAAGCTCTGCATCGCCTGGCATACCAACCGCTGGGTATAAATCTTTATGAAAATGCGGATTGCGTTGCAATACCATGCGATGCGTGGGATTATTTTCAGTTAAATAAAATGCACCGGTACCAATCGGACTGGTATCCAAACTCAAATTTTTCTGCGCCATACCATCTTGCGCATAAAATTGTGTCGCTTCCCAGGGGATCGGCGCAAAAAATGGCATCTCTAACCAATACTTAAATTGCGGATATTTGCCAATAATTTTAATCGTATAAGTATATTTATCTAGCAGTTCTACACCACTTAACTCATAGTTGCGTAAATCTATACTAGTATTTTGATGTTCATGTGCGTATGCAGCCAACAAATTAGTATGTAACTCTGTCAAACCATGAATATAACTGCTAAAAACACCATAAACTGGTGAATTCAAACTTGGATCAGCTAACCGCTTAATTTGATAGATATAATCAGCGGCAGTTAATTCTCTGGTGCCAGTATGTTTAAAATCTTGAATGCTGTTGTATTGCGCTATTTCTGCTTTTGCTAACGCATGATAATAATAATTACCAGCAGCATCACGCGCAAATGCTGGATGTGGTTGGTACATAATACCTGGCTTGATAGTAATTTTATAAGTAGTTATATTTTTTTTCGCATCATAACTTACCTTGGGCATAGCCTCTGCAGTAAGTGGTTGTAAAGTATATGGCCGCAGCAGATAATTGTATTCCACTACTTGCTCATAAATCTGGCTAATAAATTGCCATTCACCAGCATTATAAGCAATTGCTGGATCTAGATGTTTAGGGGCACCATTAAAAGAAGCGTACACAATATTGGCATCGGCCTTTTGATTTGGATATGGATTGTTCCAAGCACGTTCGTCGCAACCAGCTAAAAATATTAGACATAGCAGCAATAATAAAAATCTATGCTTGATAGTAATTAGCATCAATTTAGCAAATCCCTTTACTTATTAGATGTTGCTAACTGCTCAACGTCTTTAATAATTGCGTCACAAACTTAAGTCGATCTGTACCAGCAGTTAATTCTAGCACAAATTTAATGCTTGTAGAGCCAGCAAAACTATAGGCCTTGGGATTAGTTTGCACTAAACGGACTATAGTTTCAGGATTAATTTTTGGTTGTGCGTTAAACTCTAACTTACCGCCTTTTGCACCAACTTTAATACTTTTAATTCCTAATGGTTGTGCTAAGAGTTTTAGTTCTGTAACTGCGTAAAGATTTTGTACTTCGTCAGGTAACGGCCCGAAGCGATCGATCATTTCCACACGCAATTCGTCTAAATCATCTTTATTTTTGGCACTGGCAATGCGTTTATATAAAATTAATCTAGCATGTACATCTCCCAAATAATTATCAGGGATTAGCACTGGCATTTGTAAATCTATCTCTAAACCAACATTGCTGCTCCAATCCAAACCTAATTTTTGTCCAGATTTAAGCGTAGTTACAGCGTGATCTAACAATTCCATAAATAGGCTAAAGCCAATAGTTTGCAAATTACCACTCTGATCTTCGCCTAACAACTCTCCGGCACCGCGGATCTCCAAATCATGTGTAGCTAGCACAAAACCAGCCCCTAAAGTATCTAAAGATTCTAATGCCTCTAAACGCTTGACCGCATCTTTAGTAATTACTGTTGTCGGTGGTGTTAAACAAAATGCATATGCTTGATGATGGGAGCGACCAACCCGGCCACGCAACTGATGTAATTGTGCTAAACCTAGCCTATCTGCACGATCGATAATTATTGTATTAGCCGTAGGAATATCAATACCGGTTTCAATAATTGTTGTACAAACCAGCACATTAAAACGGCGATGATAAAAATCATTCATAACATGCTCAAGTTCACGTTCGGCCATTTGCCCGTGTGCTACTTCTACACGTGCTTGCGGTATCCAAGTACGTAATTCATGTGCTAGGTGTTGGATAGTCTCGACTTCATTATGTAAGTAATATACCTGCCCGCCACGCCCAAGTTCCCGATTCACTGCCTCTACCACTAATGGCTTACTTTTTTGACGCACAAATGTTTTTACTGATAAGCGTTTGGCTGGCGGAGTGCTAATAATCGATAAGTCGCGAATCCCCGACATTGACATGTTTAAGGTACGTGGAATTGGTGTTGCAGTTAATGTTAAAATATGTACTTGTGCACGTAATGCTTTGAAACGTTCTTTTTGCCGTACACCAAAACGGTGCTCTTCATCAATAATTAATAAACCTAAATTTTTAAATTCTATATCTGATTGTAAGAGTTTATGTGTCCCAATCACAATATCACAGGTACCAGCAGCTAATTTTCTTTCTACTTCTTGTTGTTCCTTAGCTGTTCTAAAGCGTGAAATCATCTCAACATGAATTGGAAAATCTGCAAAGCGATCGGAAAAAGTTTGAAAATGTTGTTGTGCTAACAATGTAGTTGGGACTAAAACTGCTACTTGCTTACCTGCATGTGCTGCTAAAAAAGCTGCCCGCATAGCCACCTCTGTTTTACCAAAACCAACATCGCCACAAACAACACGATCCATTGGCTTGCCAGAAGTTAAATCAGCAACAACTTGTTCAATGGCATTTTGTTGATCAATAGTTTCCTCAAATTGAAAACCACTAACAAACTTGTAATAAAATTCATCCAATGGCGGTATAGCAAATCCTTGTTGCATTTCTCGTTGGGCATATACTTGCAATAATTCTGCTGCTACATCATTGATCTGTTTGGCGGCTTTGCTTTTTTCACGTTGCCATTTATCAGTGCCCAGGCCATGTAATGGTGCGTGTTCAACATCAACCCCACTATAACGACTAATTAATTGCAAGGATGTTACGGGTACATATAATTTATCTTTATTCGCATATTCTAAAGTAACAAATTCGGTAATTTGATCTGTCAATTTTAATGTAGTCAGGCCTAAATAACGGCCAACTCCATGCTCTAAATGTACAACTGGAGCACCCACTGTTAGTTCAGCCAGATTTCTAATCCCTATATCTGGATCAGTGGCTTTAGCTTTACGTCGCCGCTGGTGCACAACTCTACGCCCTAACAATTCATTTTCGGTCAATAATATAATATTGTATTGAGGAAAGATTGCACCACTCTCAAATGGTGCAATCAACAAATTATATTGCACATCGTTAGTTAGAAACTCTGCCCAGCTATGTACTGTTTGCAGCTTAATCCCTTGCTTTGATAATAATTCTTCTAAAATTACCCGTCTTCCAGCTGATTCAGCACAAAACAATATTCGCATCGTATTTTTTAATAAAAATCCTGGCAATTCATGAATATTCGGCAAAGACTCCAACGATCCTAGTTGACACTTTATTTGCGGAGCGCGCTTTGCTAATGCAAAAACCGTATCCGTAGGAATAAACAACTCCATTGGCGACAACAATGGCCTAGTGATGTCATGCCCGTATTGATCGTAACGTTCCTGGATCTGCGTCCAAAAATCCCCGGCAGCTCGCTCGAGATTACCAACTTGCACAATTAAGTGCTGTGCAGGCAGAAAATCAAACAATGTAACAGTTTGCGTAAAAAATAATGGCAAATAATATTCTAGGCCTTGTGCTTGAATGCCTTGACTGACATCTTGATACAACGGACAAAGTCTTGGATCCCCGGCAAAACGATCGCGCCAGCTATTTCGAAAATCTGTTATTGAATCATCTGTAAGTGGATATTCTCTAGCTGGTAAAATTCTAATTTCTTTTACAATTTCTACGGAGCGCTGTGTTTCTGGATCAAAAATCCGAATGGTTTCAATTTCATCATCAAATAAATCTAGTCGATACGGATTAGTCGCTCCCATGGGATATATATCTAAAATTGAACCACGTACACAAAATTCACCATGCTCCATAACCTGGCTATTATATTTATAGCCACAACTTTCTAAGCGGAGCCGCATTTCAATTAAATTTAAGTTTTGTCCGGTTGTCAAAACAAAAGTGGTCTGATCTATATAAGTCTTGGGACATACCTTATGCATCAAGGTTGAGATCGGAATAATCAATATCCCTTTATCTAACATTGGCAAATTATGCAAAGCTAATAAGCGTTGTGAAATTATATCTTGGTGCGGCGACAAGTTATCATATGGTAATGTTTCCCAGTCTGGAAAATGCACAATATTCAAGGAGAACAAAGATAATTCCTGTTCCAAGCGCAAGGCCGTAGCAAAATCAGGCACAACTACCACCAGTACCCCAACGTAATTTTGGGCTATTTCTGCTAAGGCAATAGCAAGCTCGGCACCAGCAAGATTTTCTAATCTGCTGACATCATTGGCAACACGTGGTATTTTAAAATTTTCTTGATTTAATATGAGCATATTTTTTACCGAATTTGCTGATAGTAATCTTCCGTGTTATATAATTCAAGAGGGATTAAGTTAAATACTTTAATATGGACATGTTACAACGAATTTTTTTAATACTATGCTGTTACAGCGCATATGTTAACGCTCAAACTAACTTGGGCGGGATATATAGCCAGCATTCACCAAATATCATCATAGAACAACAAAACATAAATATTAGCCCAGATATGATCAAAATTATGTATTCCTTTAAGAATACGCTTGCTACTCCTATACATGAAACTTTAGGTTTTAGTTTTCCCAACTATGGAGAAGAAAATACCCGTCAATTTTCTGTCACAGTTAATCATATACCATTGCAATATCAAACCACTCAACGAGCTATTAACAACAATGGTAACGACATCTCCGTCCAATTAAGAGCTCTAGGCATACCATTTGATCCAGTAGCAGCGATGCACCATCTTGATGCATCCTCCAATCGGAGCAGTATGATTGCCAGACTACGTTCCATCAAGGCCATTGATAAAGAAGATCTACCATTATGGATGGTAAAGACTTTTTACTTATGGCAACAAGAATTTCCCCCTAACAACAGTATCGTGATAGAGCAGACTTATAAACCCACCAGCAACAATACGCAATTGAGTTTAAATTCTGTGCAGGGTCTGTTAAAAATGCCCTTACGTTTAATTAAAAAAGTGGTGCGTATGGCTATCTATTGGAGCGCAGATGATGTTGCTAGCACCAATCTACGTGAATTTTTAGAGCGCCAAGCACCACAAATTAAAAATTATTGCCCAGACAAAAGTGATTTTAATGTTCTAGCTATGGCTTATAAAAAGCCTATGACAAAATCAACCGTAGAAATAAAAGAAATCGAATTGGCGATAAATAATAATGATATCTGGACTAGTCCAGTAAGTAATTTTTCTTTAAAAATTGAAGCACCAGAAAACATGCATCCGCTAATATGCTGGCATGACAAATTAGATGTGAGTAAAAATAACTCTTTAAGATTCACTGCCGAAAATTATATTCCCATGCAGAATATTCATGTCATGTATATTGAAAAGTAGACTATGGTCTTAATTAAAAAATATGAATATACTACCATTATTTTCTTTGATTAAAATAATTAATCAAAATAAAGAAAGAGCTATTTTTGCTCCACAAACAGTATTGTGAAGATTAGATTAGCGCGAATAGAAAATAATTAGCTAGTCTACGTTACCGGAAGCACACGGAATATTCCAAACCTATACTAGATAAATTTAAAATTTGGCTTGATGGCAGCGTTAATCATGTGCCACCTAAAAACCCTTTGGGCCAAGCTATAAATTATGCTATAAATCACTGGGCCGCTTTAACCAGATATTTAGATCATGGCATGCTCGACATCGATAACAACTGGTGCGAAAACCAGATAAGACCCTTTGCCGTGGGTCGCAGGAATTGGTTATTTATGGGCAACGCTCGCGGCCCGTGGTCTGCCAGTATTATTTACAGCCTAGTTGTTACGGCCAAGGCCAACGGGCTTGATCCATGGCAGTATTTGCTGGATGTCTTGACCAAGGCACCTCACTGCGAAACTGATGCAGATTTTGCCAAGTTGATTCCGACAGCAAATTATTTTAATCAGGATATTCCATAATAATAATCATTTTCTTTTTGCCAAAATATTTTAGAATTTCATCAAGATTATCTTCAGTCCTTAAAAAGGTTTGTTCATTTTTGACAGTATTGGCATTTCTTGAATTTATGTCTTGACCAATAATATTCAAAGGAATTTCTAATTCATTATCTACAACTATCCTGGCTACACAGTTGGATGTAATTAATTTATGCTTCTTTGGATTTGCTATACCAATCAAACAAATTTGTCCAGATGCAAACTTATGATAATCAGTCAATTCAATCATCACATTATTTATCATGACAACCTCCTGGCTTGATTAAGCCTATCAATTTCTTCAATTTTTAATTGTTGTAATAATTTAATATCATGAGGATTATCTAAACCCAACATCTTAGAATGTTTAAGCATAAAATCTTTTGAACCGTATTTTTCCATCAGGCCCAATTTTAATTGAGTGCCATGTAAATACTCTTCCAGTAATGCAGATTTAGGCGCGCCTTCTTTGATTAATATATGTTTAGGAACACCGGTATTAATGCTTGCGTCGATGTTGTATTTAGTGAAATATCTATAATCATCGGTGCCAGGCTTGACTATATCTATTCGCCACCCTTTAGACTTCATGGTGTCAATTAATTTTTGATCTACAGGCAACGCAAGTTCATTTAAACTTTGTGATGTTAATTTTCTGTGTAAGTCAAGGTGTGGATGTTTTGACGCATACTTTGATAATTCAATTTTAATTGGAGATTTATCATTATATCGCATCACCTTTTGTACTTCATAAGCTTCATCAATCGCAGTTTTAGTCAATGTGCCGTCTTTATTAAACACACTTTTTAGAGTTTTCTTCTCGAGTTCGTGCGTAAATTTAGCTAAATTAGCCGATGTTACTTGCGAATATACAACATTGCTACTGTTATGCGCTCTCCGCAACACCAGCAACCTTAGCACCAGCTGCCTCACCTGCAAATAACTTTGCTCCAGTTTTAAAGACCTGCTTACCAGCAAACAAAACCGGCTTGGTGGCAACTGCTGCACCAACTCCTATAACTGCCTCTCCCACAGTATCTGGAATTGGCGACATCGCAATCTTATTTAACTTCTAAATTCCACCAGTCGCTAATTGTTATGCTGCAATCGACTATTGCACCACTTTTTTTAAGATCTGCAAAACCAAAATTAACTTTAAATAGTTTTTTTTCTGGCTCATAAATAAATTCATAAACTCTACTATGAAGGAATCCATCAGACTTAATATTTTCTAATTTAAAATCACTAACCATTTACGTGCCTCATATTCAATTCTACAAACTCTCTAATTTTAATGTGTGCTTCAGGCAAAAAATTTGCATAATTTTTTTCGCATTGCTAGGATTTATCAACATGCAATATTGTCAACCATAGTTAAAGATCGCACACGGGGTGATTAACAAATCTGGGCCACGACAGCTTCACCAATATATCGTCCCTCCCGGATTTTTAAAATCGACCCAACTGTAAGATCCTTTAAAATACTATCCGGATCTAAAAATTTTAAGGGTACAGATTTTTTACTATCACCAGGAT
>JACCDN010095061.1_pt1 | contig 23561 bp, 21 predicted proteins | sample 7441691 | NCBI WGS metagenome assembly JACCDN01 (sample SAMN15323439, study PRJNA562643) | freshwater metagenome | isolation source: river surface water | place: USA:Blue River Watershed | collected 2017-08-16 | reverse complement strand
TGCGAAAAATCGCCGCGCGCTATCTATTGCCCCCGCGCCGCCCGCGAAGTTACCCACGCGAAGTCAAGCAACGTAGCAAGTCGTATCCCACAAAAAATGCCAGTCAGCTTAACTGACTGGCATTACGGCAAGCCGCGCTTTTCGCCAGAACTGCGACGAGTTACTTCTTGTCGCCTTCCGCCGGTGCTGCAGTGTCGGCCGGTGCTGGCGCCGCCGCCGGTGCTTCTGCCGGTGCAGCGTCTTTCTTGTCTTCGGCATGCTCGATGCCGTGGCCGCCGGCCTCACCTTGCATGTCGACCGAATCGCCGGCCTTGAAAACGACGGTCAATGCAATCGCCGCAAAAATGATGAACGCTACTAGCATCTTCCACATGGTTGTCTCCGGATGGTTGCTGGGTGGTTGAATAGGGCCGGCGACAGGTATCGCCGGCCACGACGTCACAGCTTGAAAGACGACTTACGCCGCCAGCAGCTGGCGCAGCACGAATGGCAGGATGCCACCGTGACGGTAGTAGTCGACCTCGATCGGGGTGTCAATGCGCAGCAGCAGCTTCACCTGTTGGGTGTTGCCATTGGCACGCTTGATCACCAGCGTCACTTCCTGTTGCGGCTTGATGTCGTGCTCCAGGCCGATCAGATCGAAGCTTTCGTTGCCGGTGATGTTCAGCGACGCGACGCTGTCGTTGCCGATGAACTGCAGCGGCAGCACGCCCATGCCGACCAGGTTGGAGCGGTGAATGCGCTCGAACGAACGCGCGACCACGGCCTTCACGCCCAGCAGCTGGGTGCCCTTGGCAGCCCAGTCACGCGAGGAGCCGGTGCCGTATTCTTCACCGGCGAAGATCATCGTCGGCACGTCGTCCTTGATGTACGTCATCGCGGCGTCGTAGATCGACATTTCGGTGCCGGTCGGCTGGTGCAGGGTGATGCCGCCCTCGACGCGCGAACCGTCCGGCTTGGCCGGGATCATCAGGTTCTTGATACGCACGTTGGCGAAGGTGCCGCGCATCATGATCTCGTGGTTGCCACGGCGCGAGCCATAGGAGTTGAAGTCGGCCTTCAGTACGCCGTTCTCCTGCAGCCATTTGCCGGCCGGGCTGGATTCCTTGATCGACCCTGCCGGCGAGATGTGGTCGGTGGTGATCGAGTCGCCGAACACGCCCAGTGCGCGCGCATTCGAGATACCTGCCGATGCCGCTTTCGGCTCCATCGCGAAGTCGTCGAAGAACGGCGGTTCGGCGATGTAGGTCGAGGTCGGCCAGTTGTAGACCTGACCGGACGCAACGCCGGTGATGTCTTCCCACAGCTTGCCCGGTGCGCCCTTCACGTCGGCATAGTTCGCCTTGAAGGTCTTGGCGTTCATCGCGTGCTTCATCAGCTTGCTGATCTCGGCCGAGGTCGGCCAGATATCGCCGATGTACACGTCGCGACCATCCTTGCCCTTGCCGAGCGGCTGGGTCATCAGGTCGATGGTGACATTGCCGGCGATCGCATACGCGACGACCAGCGGCGGCGATGCGAGGAAGTTCGCGCGGATGTTCGGATGAATACGTGCTTCGAAGTTACGGTTGCCCGACAGGACCGCCGCAGCGACGACATCATTCTTCACGATCGCTTCGTTCATCGCCGGCGTCAGGTCGCCGGCATTGCCGATACAGGTGGTGCAGCCATACGCAGTGATGCCGAAGCCCAGTTGCTCGAGGTAGGGCATCAGGCCGGCCGCTTCGAGGTACTTGGTGACCACGCGCGAGCCCGGGGCCAGCGAGGTCTTGATGTGCGACGGCACGCTCAGGCCCAGCGCCACGGCTTTCTTGGCCAGCAGGCCGGCGGCCAGCAGCACGCTCGGGTTCGACGTGTTGGTGCACGACGTGATCGCAGCGATCAGCACGTCGCCGTTCTTCAGCTTCACGCCGTCGGCATTTTCGTACTCGGCGTCGAGGTCTTCCGCCTTCTTGTTGAAACCATTTTCGGCGACCGGCTTCGCGAACAGTTCCTTGAAGGTGTTCTTCACATGGCCGATTTCGATACGGTCTTGCGGACGCTTCGGACCCGCAAGCGACGGTGCGACTTTCGACAGATCCAGCGTCAGCACTTTCGAGTAATCGATGTCGCCGGCCTTCGGGATGCCATACAGGCCTTGCGCCTTGAAGTAAGCCTGGAACGCGTCGATCTCGGCCTTGGTGCGGCCGGTGCCGTGGAAGTAGTCGATGGTGGCGTCATCGACCGGGAAGAAGCCCATGGTTGCGCCGTATTCCGGCGCCATGTTAGCAATGGTCGCGCGGTCGGTCAGCGACAGCGTCTCGGTGCCTTCGCCAAAGAATTCGACGAACTTGCCGACGACTTTTTCCTTGCGCAGCATTTCGGTGATGGTCAGTACCAGATCGGTTGCGGTCACGCCTTCGCGCAGCACGCCGGTCAGGTTCACGCCGACCACGTCCGGGGTCAGGAAGTAGACCGGCTGGCCCAGCATGCCGGCTTCGGCTTCGATGCCGCCCACGCCCCAGCCAACGACGCCGATGCCGTTGATCATGGTGGTGTGCGAGTCGGTACCGACCAGGGTGTCGGGGTAGTACACGCCGCTGCGGTTGTGTACGCCGCGCGCCAGGTATTCAAGGTTCACCTGGTGCACGATGCCGAAGCCCGGCGGCACCACGCCAAAGGTGTCAAACGCCTGCATGCCCCACTTCATGAACTGGTAGCGCTCGTTGTTGCGCTGGAATTCCAGTTTCATGTTCAGGTCCAGCGCGGCCTTCTCGCGGAAGTGGTCGATCTGCACCGAGTGGTCGACGACGAGGTCCACCGGTACCAGCGGCTCGATGTTCTTCGGGTTCTTGCCCATCTTCGATGCGACGCCGCGCATCGCCGCCAGGTCGGCCAGCAGCGGCACGCCGGTGAAATCCTGCAGCACCACGCGCGCGACCACGAACGGGATTTCGTCAGTACGGGCAGCGTTCGGCTTCCAGTTGGCCAGCTGGCGCACATGCGCCTCGGTCACTTTCTTGCCATCGCAATTGCGCAGCACCGATTCCAGCACGATACGGATCGATACCGGCAGGCGGTCGATCTTGTTGCCCAGCGCTTTTTGCAGCGCGGGCAGCGAGTAGAACTTGCCTTTCTTCGCTCCGGAAATCTTGAATTCCTTGAGCGTGTTTAGCGTGTTGTGCGACATGTGCTCTCCTTGTTATTCAAACTTGAAAACCTGATTCTTTTTGCTTCCCCGGACGCCGCGCCGCTGCGGCGTCCCCGTCATTACCGTACCGGCCGGCCGCTGCTGTTGCTGCCCCGCGCCTTGCACTCGTTTGCCACCGGCTCACCGCGCTTTGCATCCAGCAGCATGGCCTTGCTCGGTATGCTGATCCATACCAGCCCGCTGACGTCGTCCTCGAAGCGATGCGCGCCGGTCGAGGTCACTACCCGCAGCAGCCGGTACAAGCGTCCCTGCCAGCGCAGGTCGATTGCGTTGTCCGTCTGCTGATTGCCATGCACGGATACACGCTTGCCCAACTCGCACACCAGCTCCGTACCCGATGCACGGGCTGGCGTGGCCGACACCGACAGACCGACTGCGAACACACTCCCGAGGATAAAGATCGTTGCCCGCATGGCTGCCTCCGTGTCTGCGATGTGTTTACGTCAGCGCCTCCAGCGATGCCGGCAGCGCCTGCCCTTGGTGTCTTGCCTTCTGCAGCACCGTCCAGTAATAGCGATAGCTGGCGCGGTCATGCAGCTTGTCTTCATGTCGTATCGGGCCCCAGTCGCATGCCTGCGCCTGCGACAGGATGGCCACCGCCTCGTCAACCTCGCCGCCATCCGGGCGGAAGGCTGCCAGGATGGGTTGGATCTGGTCCGGGTGGATGCTCCACATGCGGGTGTAGCCAAATTCGCTGGCCGCCGTGTGCGCATCGCCGGCCACGACCGACAGGTCGCGAATCTCGGTGCATACATTATGCGACGCGACTATGCCGTTGGCATGACAGGCCGCAGCAATTTCCAGTTTGGCACGGCGCACCAGCGGATGGCTGAACTGGCCCGGGCTGGTCATTGCCGATGCCGGTATCGCGCCATGGTGCGCGGACACGAAGTCCATGATCCCGAATGACAGGCATTCCACGCCGGGCAGCACCGCGATGTCCCATACCTCGTGCAGTGCACGGTGGGTCTCGATCAGCGCATGGATGGGCAGCTCGGCGCGGCCGGCCGCCGCTGCATGGCGGCGCACGATGCGGATGGCATCGTCCAGCGCACGCGCGCCGTCGGCCTTGGGAATCACCAGATAGGCCAGCCTCGGGCCCGCAAGGCGGCAGATGGTTGCGACGTCCTGCTCGAAATACGCGCTGTCCGGGTCATGCACGCGGGCGCCAATGCGACCGTGCAGATTATCTTTGCCGGCGATCAGTTCGCCGACCAGTGTCGCGTGTGCGGCCTCATTGCCGGCGGCAGCGCCGTCTTCGCAATCGAAGGTGATGTCGAATACCGGGCCCAGCGTTTGCTGCAGTGCCAGCGACTTCCGCATCAGCTTTTCCGAACCTGCATAGTGGTCGCAGGCCGGCAAACTGGCCGGTCGATGCGTACCCTGGAACAGGACCTCGGACGGATGCATGGCTAGTCGTGACTGCTGCGGCTCGGGCGATTGAACGGGGGAGGGGCGGTGTCGCAGCGAACGCGGCTTGCGCTGCGTTCGCTGCGACCGGGGTAGTGCAGATTACGGCAGCAGGTGCTTCACGCCGTCCTGCTCGTCGGTCAGTTCCTTCAGCGTGACATTGATGCGCTCTTGCGAGAACGCGTCGATCTCCAGGCCCTGAACGATCGTGTACTCGCCGTTGTCGCAAGTGACCGGGAAGCCGAACATCACATCTTTCGGGATGCCGTACGAGCCATCCGACGGAATGCCCATCGTGGTCCACTTGCCGTTGGTACCCAGCACCCAGTCACGCACGTGATCGATCGCTGCGTTGGCCGCCGACGCTGCCGACGACAGGCCGCGCGCTTCGATGATGGCTGCGCCGCGCTTGCCGACGGTCGGCAGGAAGGTGTCCTTGTTCCATGCCGCGTCGTTGATCATGTCCTTGACCGATTTGCCGTCAATGGTGGCGAAGCGGTAGTCTGCATACATGGTCGGCGAGTGGTTGCCCCACACGCACAGCTTCTCGATCGCTGCGACCGGCTTGCCGGTCTTGGCCGCGATTTGCGACGCAGCGCGGTTGTGGTCCAGACGCAGCATGGCGGTGAAGTTCTTTGCCGGCAGCGACGGTGCCGATTTCATCGCGATGTACGCATTGGTGTTGGCCGGGTTGCCGACCACCAGGACCTTCACGTTGCGTGAAGCGACCGCATCCAGCGCCTTGCCCTGCACGGTAAAGATCTGTGCGTTGGCCGCCAGCAGGTCGGCACGCTCCATGCCCGGGCCGCGCGGACGGGCACCGACCAGCAGCGCCACGTCGGCGTCCTTGAACGCCGTCATCGGGTCCGCATGGGCAGTCATGCCGGCCAGCAGCGGGAATGCGCAATCGTCGATTTCCATCATCACGCCCTTGAGCGCCTTCTGTGCCTTCTCGTCCGGGATCTCCAGCAGCTGCAGGATGACGGGCTGGTCCTTGCCCAGCATGTCGCCGTTGGCGATGCGGAACAGCAGGGAATAGCCGATCTGGCCGGCGGCGCCGGTGACGGCAACGCGCATGGGGGCTTTAGCCATGATGAATCTCCAGTGTGTGGTCGAAGTGAAAAAACTCGTGTCTCTGCTGCGGCCGCTCGTGGCAGCCCCTTGAAACTTGCTCGCGAGTGTAGGCGGCGGTGTTCACTCTGTCAATGCGTATCATATATCTTATATAAGACATATTACCGCACAATTTTCTGGACGTTAAGGCACGCTTGTGGTGAAATTGCCCGCCATGAACCAGACCGTTTCCCCGCCTGCATCCACCGGGTCGGCCGCCACTTCCGGCGCTGCGGGGTCGGCTTCCCCGACGTTCAGCCCGCTGTATCAGCAGATCAAGGCGCTGATCGTGCAAAGCCTGCAATCCGGTGAATGGAAGCCGGGCGAACTGATCCCCAGCGAAGTCGAGCTGGCGGTGCGCTACAAGGTCAGCCAGGGCACGGTGCGCAAGGCCATTGACGAACTGTCGGCCGACAACCTCGTCGTGCGCCGCCAGGGCAAGGGCACGTTCGTCGCCACCCACCATGAAGCGCGTGTGCAGTTCCGCTTCCTGAAGCTGATGCCGGACGCCGGCGAAGCCCATCAACCCGAAAACCAGATCGTCGATGTGAAGCGCCTGCGCGGTCCGGCCGAAGTGGCGCGCGTGCTCGACATCAAGTCCGGTGATTCCGTGGTCTGCATCAAGCGCGTGCAAGTGTTCGATGGCGTGCCCACCATTCTCGAAGAGATCTGGCTGCCCGGTGCGCCCTTCAAGGGTCTGACCGCCGAGCGCCTGGCCGAGTACAAGGGGCCGATGTACGGTTTGTTTGAAACCGAGTTCGGTACCCAGATGATCCGCGCCACCGAAAAGCTGAAGGCAGCGATGGCTGATGAGGCGATTGCAGCGCAACTCGGTATCGCGGTCGGCACCCCGGTGCTGCATGTCGAGCGGGTCGCATACACGTACGGTGACAAGCCGGTCGAATTGCGACGCGCCGTTTATTTAACGACGCATCATCACTATCACAATGAACTGATTTGACGGAGCGAGCGGATGCAGCGTCGCATGCCACGATACGCATGAACAAACACGGCTGGCGCGCCCATCTTTTTGCTATTCAGGCAAGACGCTATTGAAAGGTTAAGCGTTTCGGCAAACGATCGAGCAGATAAAATTGCCGGGTTTGCCGGAATGACCAGAGTTTGCAGCAACGAATACAGAACAGCATCAATCGCCGGAGAAGAAGCACATGTCCCAAACCGCCAAGCCAAGACGATTCACCAATATTCACGTCTTGCAGATCATCAAGTACCGACTGCCGGCCGCCGGCATGATCTCCATCCTGCATCGCATCAGTGGCGCACTGCTGTTTCTGCTGTTGCCCTTCCTGCTGTTCCTGTTCGATAAATCCATCACCTCCGAAATTTCGTTCGCTTTCCTTCAAGGTTATGCGAGCCATCCGCTGGTCAAGCTGTTCATCCTCGCGTGCGCATGGGCCTACCTGCACCACTTCTGCGCCGGCGTTCGTCATCTGATCATGGACCTGCACATCGGCCTGACGAAAGAGGGTGCTGGTCAATCCGCGATGATCGTTTTTGCCGTCAGCCTGCCGCTGACAGCGCTGGTTGCATTGAAACTGTTTGGAGCATTCTGAGATGGCGAACAACAACATCGGACCGAAGCGCCTGGTCGTCGGCGCGCACTACGGCCTCAAGGACTGGCTTGCGCAGCGCGTGACCGCGATCGTGATGGCTGTCTTCACCATCGTCACGCTCGTGCTGTTCCTGACCGCGCCCGAGCTCGGCTATGAAGCCTGGGCCGGCTTGTTCGCGCAGCAGTGGTTCAAGCTGCTGGCCTTCGTGACCTTCCTGTCGCTGTACTACCACGTGTGGGTCGGCATGCGCGACATCTGGATGGATTACATCAAGCCGGTCGGCATCCGTCTCGCACTGCAAGTGTTCACCATCCTGTGGCTGGTCGGTTGCGTCGGCTGGACCGTCCAGATTCTTTGGAGAGTGTAATCGTGGCATCCATCAAAACTTCCATTCCCAGCCGTCGTTTTGACGCCGTCGTCGTCGGCGCCGGCGGCTCGGGCATGCGCGCGTCGCTGCAGCTGGCCGAGGCCGGCCTGAACGTTGCAGTGCTGTCGAAGGTATTCCCGACCCGTTCGCACACCGTTGCTGCACAAGGTGGCGTCGGTGCATCGCTGGGCAATATGTCGGAAGACAACTGGTACTGGCACATGTTCGACACCGTCAAGGGCTCGGACTACCTCGGTGACCAGGATGCGATCGAATTCATGTGCCGCGAAGCACCGAAGGTCGTGTACGAACTCGAACACTTCGGCATGCCGTTCGACCGCAACCCGGATGGCACGATTTACCAGCGTCCGTTCGGCGGCCATACCGCGAACTTCGGTGAGAAGCCGGTGCAGCGCGCCTGCGCTGCCGCCGACCGTACCGGTCATGCGATGCTGCACACGCTGTACCAGCGCAATGTGCGTGCGAAGACGCATTTCTTCGTCGAATGGATGGCGATCGACCTGGTGCGTGATGCCGACGGCGATGTGCTCGGCGTGGTCGCGCTGGAAATGGAAACCGGCGACGTGATGGTCCTCGAAGCCAAGACCACCGTGTTCGCCACCGGCGGTGCCGGCCGTATCTGGGCCGCATCGACCAATGCCTTCATCAACACCGGCGACGGCATGGGCATGGCTGCACGCGCCGGCTTGCCGCTGGAAGACATGGAGTTCTGGCAGTTCCACCCGACCGGCGTGTCCGGTGCGGGCGTGCTGATCACCGAAGGTGTGCGCGGCGAGGGCGGCATCCTGATCAACAGCAACGGCGAGCGCTTCATGGAGCGTTATGCCCCGACGCTGAAAGACCTCGCGCCGCGTGACTTCGTGTCGCGCTCGATGGACCAGGAAATCAAGGAAGGCCGTGGCTGCGGTCCGAACAAGGACCATGTGCTGCTCGACCTGCGCCATATCGGCGCCGACACCATCCGCAAGCGCCTGCCGTCAATTCTCGAGATCGGCCACAAGTTCGCGAACGTCGATGCGACGAAGGAACCGATTCCGGTCGTGCCGACCATTCACTATCAGATGGGCGGCATCCCGACCAATATCCATGGTCAGGTCGTCGCACCGAAGAATGGCGGTCAGGAAGTGGTGAAGGGCCTGTACGCGATCGGCGAGTGCGCATGCGTGTCGGTACACGGCGCGAACCGCCTCGGCACCAACTCGCTGCTCGACCTGCTGGTGTTCGGCCGTGCAGCCGGCAACCACATCGTCGCCTCCAACCTGAAGGCGCAGAGCCACAAGGCACTGCCGGCCGATGGCGCCGACCTTGCGCTGTCGCGCCTGGCGCATCTGGAATCGTCCACCGGTTCGGAGCGTGTGCAAGACGTTGCGAACGACATCCGCAAGACCATGCAGCAACACTGCGGCGTGTTCCGTACGCAAGCGCTGCTGGACGAGGGCGTGCAGATGATCAACGAGCTCGACGAGCGTCGCAAGCACGTTTCGTTCAAGGACAAGTCCAAGGTCTTCAACACCGCGCGTGTCGAAGCACTGGAACTCGACAACCTGATTGAGACCGCCAAAGCCACGATCACCTCGGCGGCCGCGCGCAATGAGTCGCGCGGTGCGCATGCGCACAGCGATTTCCCGCAGCGCGACGACGAGCACTGGATGAAGCACACGCTGTGGTTCTCCGAAGGCAATCGCCTCGACTACAAGCCGGTCGTGACCAAGCCGCTCACGGTCGAGACCTTCAAACCCAAAGCTCGTACTTTCTGATTAGCACGACGGATATCACCATGCCACGCACTGTCAAATTCCAGATTTACCGTTACGACCCGGACAAGGACGCGAAGCCCTACATGCAAGACCTGACGGTCGAGCTGCAGGACACCGACAAGATGCTGCTCGACGCACTGCAGCGCATCAAGGCCGATGTCGATGATTCGCTCGCGCTGCGCCGCTCCTGCCGTGAAGGCGTTTGCGGTTCGGATGCGATGAACATCAACGGCAAGAATGGTCTGGCCTGTACCACCAATCTGAACGAGCTGACCCAGCCCATCGTGCTGCGTCCGCTGCCGGGCCTGCCGGTCATTCGCGACCTGATCGTCGACATGACCAACTTCTTCAAGCAATACCACTCGATCAAGCCGTTCCTGATCAACGACACGATTGCGCCGGAGAAGGAGCGCCTGCAGTCGCCGGAAGAGCGCGAAGAGCTCGACGGCCTGTACGAGTGCATCCTGTGCGCATGCTGCTCGACCTCGTGCCCGTCGTTCTGGTGGAACCCGGACAAATTCGTCGGTCCCGCAGGCCTGTTGCAGGCTTACCGCTTCATCGCGGACAGCCGCGACCAGGCGACCGGCGAGCGTCTCGACAACCTCGAAGATCCATACCGCCTGTTCCGCTGCCACTCGATCATGAACTGCGTCGATGTCTGCCCGAAGGGCCTGAACCCGAACAAGGCGATCGGCAAGATCAAGGAGTTGCTGGTACGTCGCGCGATCTGACGACCGGCACTCCCTGAGCAAGCAAGCACTAACAAGGCAGCATGATGACTGGCATCACCGCAACACCCGGCAACGGCGAAGGGCAGCGGCATCAGGATGATCCCGCGAAGCGGGCGCGCCTGCGCTGGCGCAGCCGTCGCGGTTTGCTGGAGAACGACATCATCCTGACGCGCTTCCTCGACGCGCATGAAGAGCGCATGAGCGACGAGGAAGTGGACGCACTGACGCGTCTGCTCGAACTGGCTGACAACGATTTGATGGGCCTGCTGCTGGGCCAACGCGAGCCCGACGCCGGACTCCATGACGGACTCGACTTGCCGCATGTGAAGGCCTTGCTGGCAAGACTGCGGCAGATATAAATTATTTTCTTCATCCGAAGGTAGAGCCATGACCCAATCCGACGCAAAAGCAACGCTATCCTTCTCCGACGGTTCGCCTTCGGTCGAATTCCCGATCTACAAGGGCTCGATCGGTCCGGACGTGGTCGACATCCGCAAGCTGTACGGCGCCACCGGCAAGTTCACCTATGACCCGGGCTTCATGTCCACCGCCGCTTGTAATTCGTCGATCACCTACATCGACGGCGACAAGGGCGAGTTGCTGTACCGTGGCTACCCGATCGAGCAGCTGGCCGTCAATTGCGACTTCCTCGAAACCTGCTACCTGCTGCTCAATGGCGAACTGCCGAACCAGCAGCAGAAAAACGCCTTCGTCGGCACCGTGACCCGTCACACCATGGTGCACGAGCAGATGCAGTTTTTCTTCCGTGGTTTCCGTCGCGATGCGCACCCGATGTCGGTGCTGGTCGGTACCGTCGGTGCGCTGGCCTCGTTCTACCATGACTCGCTGGACATCAACGACCCGCATCACCGCGAAGTGTCGGCGATCCGCCTGATCGCGAAGATGCCGACGCTGGTGGCCATGGCGTACAAGTACTCGGTCGGTCAGCCCTTCGTGTATCCGCGCAATGACCTGTCGTACAGCGCGAACTTCATGCGCATGATGTTCGCGACGCCGGCTGAAGACTACAAGCCGAACGACGTGCTGGTGCGCGCACTGGACCGCATCCTGATCCTGCACGCCGACCATGAGCAGAACGCATCGACGTCGACCGTCCGTCTGGCCGGCTCGTCCGGCGCCAACCCGTTCGCGTGTATCGCGGCCGGTATCGCGTGCCTGTGGGGCCCGGCGCACGGCGGTGCGAACGAAGCGGCGCTGACCATGCTGCAGGACATCCAGCGCAATGGCGGCGTCGACAAGATCGGCGAGTTCGTGTCGCAGGTGAAGGACAAGAATTCGAACGTGAAGCTGATGGGCTTCGGTCACCGCGTGTACAAGAACTACGACCCGCGCGCCAAGCTGATGCGCGAAACCTGCCACGAAGTGCTCAACGAGCTGGGCCTGCAGAACGACCCGCTGTTCAAGCTGGCGATGGCGCTCGAAAAGATCGCACTGGAAGACGACTACTTCGTCAGCCGCAAGCTGTACCCGAACGTCGACTTTTACTCCGGCATCGTGCAATCGGCACTGGGCATCCCGGTGTCGCTGTTCACCGGTATCTTCGCGATGGCGCGTACCGTCGGCTGGATCGCGCAGTGGAACGAAATGATCTCGGATCCGGAACAGAAGATCGGCCGTCCGCGCCAGCTGTTCGTCGGCTCGTCGCACCGCGACGTACCGCCGATCGCCAAGCGCTGATTGGTGCAAGAACGGGCCCTGTGGGGCCCGTTTTTCATGGGCCGGCAAAAGTGGTGGTAATGCACGGGCGATGGTATGCTCGGGCAGCTGTCAACGAAGTAACAAGACGGGCTCGGCGTCCTAGCGGCGGCTGATGCCCGAATTGCAATCTGCAGCGCGGAAAGCCCGCAACGCAGAAGGTTTTAACCCGCTAATCTCGCGAAGCGCGAAGAAAAGGTGAGCACGATGATGCAGCAGTACTTCTCCAACTCCTATCTGTTTGGAGGGAATGCCCCGTACGTGGAAGAATTGTACGAGGCCTACCTTCTCAATCCCGGCGCAGTCCCCGACAACTGGCGTGCCTATTTCGACGCGATGCAGCACGTGCCTGCCGTCGACGGTACCGACCGCCCGGACGTACCGCATGCGAGCGTGATCGCCTCGTTCGCCGAGCGCGCGAAGCAAGGCCCGATCCGCACCGTGTCCGCGTCGGCCGACGCCGAGATGGGAAGAAAGCGCGTCGCCGTCACCCAGCTGATCGCTGCCTATCGTTTCCTCGGTACCCAGTGGGCCAACCTCGACCCGCTGCAGCGCCAGGAGCGCCCCAATATTCCTGAACTCGAGCCTTCGTTCTACGGCTTCACCGATGCCGACCTCGATGTCGTGTTCAACATCAGCAATACCTACTTCGGTCCCGAGACCGCGACCCTGCGCGACCTGCTGCAGGCGCTGCGCGACACCTACTGCCGCTCGGTCGGCGCCGAATTCCAGTACATGACCGATCCGGCGCAGAAGCGCTGGATGCAGGAGCGCCTCGAGTCGACGCGCTCGACCGGCAACTTCACCCGCGAGCAGAAAAAGCACATCCTCGATCGCCTGACTGCAGCTGAAGGCCTGGAGCGCTATCTGCACACCAAGTACGTGGGCCAGAAGCGCTTCTCGCTGGAAGGTGGCGAGAGCTTCATCGCGTCCATCGACGAAACCATCCAGCGCGCCGGCGCGCAGGGCGTGCAGGAGATCGTGATCGGCATGGCCCACCGCGGCCGCCTGAACGTGCTGGTCAACATCCTCGGCAAGATGCCGAAAGACCTGTTCGCCGAATTCGAAGGCAAGCATGCGGACGACTTGCCGGCTGGCGACGTCAAATACCACCAGGGCTTCTCGTCCGATATTTCGACCCCCGGCGGCCCGGTGCATCTGTCGCTGGCATTCAACCCGTCGCACCTCGAGATCGTGAACCCGGTGGTCGAAGGCTCGGTGAAGGCGCGCATGGACCGTCGCGGCGACAAGGAAGGCAAGCAAGTGCTGCCCATCCTCGTGCACGGCGATGCGGCATTTGCCGGCCAGGGCGTGGTGATGGAGACGCTGAACCTGGCCCAGACCCGTGGCTACGGTACCGGCGGCACCGTGCACATCGTGATCAACAACCAGATCGGCTTCACCACCTCCGACCCGCGTGACAGCCGCTCGACGCTGTACTGCTCGGACGTGGTCAAGATGATCGAAGCGCCGGTGCTGCACGTGAACGGCGATGATCCGGAAGCGGTGGTGTTCGCGACCCAGATCGCGCTCGACTTCCGCATGCAGTTCCAGAAGGATGTGGTGGTCGACATCATCTGCTTCCGCAAGCTCGGCCACAACGAGCAGGACACGCCGTCGCTGACCCAGCCGCTGATGTACAAGAAAATCGGCCAGCACCCGGGCACGCGCAAGGTGTACGCCGACAAGCTGATCGCGCAGGGCACCTTGCCGGCCGATGGCGGCGATGAGATGGTGAAGGCCTTCCGCGAAGCGATGGATGCCGGTCGCGGCACGGTCGACCCGGTGATCTCGAACTTCAAAAACAAGTACGCGGTCGACTGGATGCCGTTCCTGAACCGCAAGTGGACCGATGCCGCCGATACGTCGGTGCCGGCTGCCGAACTCAAGCGCCTGTCCGAGCGGATCACCACCGTGCCAGCCGATTTCAAGGTGCACCCGCTGGTCGAGAAAGTGCTGGCCGACCGTGCAGCGATGGGTCGTGGCGAGATGAACCTCGACTGGGGCATGGGCGAGCACCTCGCGTTTGCATCGCTGGTCGCGTCCGGCTATGCGATCCGCATCACCGGCCAGGATGCGGGCCGCGGCACCTTCACCCACCGTCACTCGGTACTGCATGACCAGAACCGCGAAAAGTGGGATGCCGGTACCTACATCCCGTTGCAGCACGTGTCGGATCAGCAGGCGCCGTTCACCGTGATCGACTCGGTGCTGTCCGAAGAGGCGGTGCTGGCTTTCGAATACGGTTATTCGACCGCCGAGCCCAACACGCTGACGATCTGGGAAGCGCAGTTCGGTGACTTCGCCAATGGCGCCCAGGTCGTGATCGACCAGTTCATCAGTTCCGGTGAAGTGAAGTGGGGCCGTGCATCGGGCCTGGTGATGATGCTGCCGCATGGTTACGAAGGGCAGGGTCCGGAGCATTCGTCGGCACGTATCGAGCGCTTCCTGCAGCTGTGCGCGGACAACAACATGCAAGTGGTGCAGCCGACCACCGGCGCGCAGATCTTCCATCTGCTGCGTCGCCAGATGATTCGCCTGTTCCGCAAGCCGCTGGTGATCTTCACGCCGAAGTCGCTGCTGCGTAACAAGGATGCGGGTTCGCCGCTGTCGGAGCTGGTCAAGGGTTCGTTCCAGACCGTGATCGGCGAAGTCGACAGCAACATCGATCCGAAAAAGGTGAAGCGCGTGCTGGCCTGCTCCGGCAAGGTGTATTACGACCTCGTCAATGCGCGCAAGGAGCGCGCAGTGAACGACACCGCGATCATTCGTATCGAGCAGCTGTATCCGTTCCCGCACAAGGCTTTCGCGGCCGAGCTGAAGAACTTCCCGAACTTCAATGAACTGGTCTGGGTGCAGGACGAGCCGCAGAACCAGGGACCGTGGTTCCAGATTCAGCACAACGTATTCGAGAACCTTGCGGAAGGCCAGAAACTGGCCTACGCAGGTCGCCCGGCGTCCGCATCGCCTGCTGTCGGTTACTACGACAAGCACTATGCGCAGCAAAAGGCGCTGATCGATACCGCATTTGCGAAGCTCAAGGGCTACGTACTGACCAAATAAAGACCCCGCATTGCGCCGGATGCCGGCGCCTTGCGTGACCCAACCCGAAACGGAGAGAGTAATGGCTATCCTGGAAGTCCCGGTTCCGCAATTGTCGGAATCCGTCGCTGAAGCGACCCTGCTGCAATGGCATAAAAAAGTCGGCGAGGCAGTGGCCCGCGACGAAAACCTGATCGACATCGAGACCGACAAGGTCGTGCTCGAACTGCCGTCGCCGGCACAAGGCGTGATCGTCGAAATCCTGAAAGGCGATGGCAGCACCGTTGTCGCCGGCGAGATCATCGCGCGCATCGATACCGAAGCCAGCGCCGCCGCCGGCGCAACGGCCGCGGCGCCGGCTGCGGCCGCACCTGCACCGGCTGCACCGGCTGCAACGGCCGCTGCAGCGCCTGCGGCTGCTGCGGCTGCGCCTGCCGGTGGCGCGATTGCGATGCCGGCCGCTGCGAAGATGCTGGCCGAGAACCAAATGTCTGCATCGTCCGTCGCCGGCACCGGCAAGGATGGCCGCGTGACCAAGGGCGACGTGATCAATGCGCTGTCGCAGCCGGCGCCAGCTGCAGCCGCAAAAGCCGCAGCACCGGCGGCTGCACGCGCATCGCTGCCGGCCGTGCCGGCACCGGTCAGCGTGGACCTGGGCGACCGTCCGGAGCAGCGCGTGCCGATGAGCCGCCTGCGTGCCCGTATCGCCGAGCGCCTGCTCGAATCGCAATCGACCAATGCGATCCTGACGACCTTCAACGAAGTCAACATGCAGCCGGTCATGGACCTGCGCAACAAGTACAAGGACAAGTTCGAGAAAGAACACGGCGTGAAGATGGGCTTCATGTCCTTCTTCGTGAAAGCCGCCGTCGCAGCGCTGAAGAAATACCCGGTGCTGAACGCATCGATCGATGGCAATCACGTGGTGTACCACGGCTATTTCGACATCGGTATCGCTGTCGGTTCGCCGCGCGGCCTGGTGGTACCCATCCTGCGCAATGTGGACCAGATGAGCATCGCCGAGATCGAAAAGAAGATCGGCGAGTTCGGCCAGAAGGCGAAGGACGGCAAGCTGACGCTGGATGAACTGACCGGCGGCACCTTCTCGATCTCCAACGGCGGCGTATTCGGCTCGATGCTGTCGACCCCGATCATCAACCCGCCGCAATCGGCGATCCTTGGCGTGCATGCGACCAAGGACCGCGCGGTGGTCGAGAACGGCCAGATCGTGATCCGCCCGATGAACTACCTCGCGATGTCGTATGACCACCGCCTGATCGACGGCCGCGAAGCCGTGCTCGGCCTGGTCGCGATGAAAGAAGCGCTGGAAGATCCGGCGCGCCTGCTGCTCGACCTGTAATCGCCAGTCGTCGCCCCGGCGCAGGCCGGGGCCCAGTGGCTTTCGTCCTGCACCGCGAACGCCGCCGGATCCCGGCATCCGCCGGGATGACGACCTCGAATCTACGGGTGCGATTCAAGCAAGGAGCAACATGTCCAAACAATTCGACGTCATCGTCATCGGCGGCGGCCCCGGCGGTTACGTGGCCGCGATCCGTGCCGCGCAACTGGGTCTGTCCACGGCCTGTATCGACGAATGGAAGAACGACAAGGGCGGCCCGGCACCGGGCGGCACCTGCACCAACGTCGGCTGCATCCCGTCCAAGGCGCTGCTGCAATCGTCCGAGCACTACGAGCATGCGGGCCATGCGTTTGCCGAGCATGGCATCGAGGTCAAGGGCCTGAAGATGAACGTGGACCAGATGGTCGCGCGCAAGGACAGCGTCGTGAAACAGAACAACGACGGCATCCTGTACCTGTTCAAGAAGAACAAGGTCACCTTCTTCCATGGTCGTGGTGCGTTCGTGAAAGCGGATGCCGATGGTTATGAAATCTCGGTCACCGGCGCGACAAACGACACCCTGAAGGGCAAGCACATCATCGTCGCCACCGGTTCCAATCCGCGTGCGCTGCCGCATGTGCCTTTCGACGAAAAGCTGGTCTTGTCGAACACGGGCGCGCTCGACATCGACGCGGTACCGAAGAAGCTGGGCGTGATCGGCGCCGGCGTGATCGGCCTCGAGATGGGCAGTGTCTGGCGCCGCCTGGGTGCGGACGTCACCATCCTCGAAGCGCTGCCGACCTTCCTCGGCGCGGTTGACGAGCAGATCGCGAAGGAAGCGCACAAGCTGTTCACCAAGCAGGGGCTGGTAATCGAGCTGGGCGTGAAGATCGGTGAGATCAAGACCGGCAAAGAAGTGACCGTCAACTACACCGATGCCGCCGGCAAGGAACACAAGGCGCAATTCGACAAGCTGATCGTGTCGATCGGCCGTGTGCCGAACACCATCGGCCTGAACCCCGAAGCAGTGGGCCTGAAGCTGGATGAGCGTGGCTTCGTCGTGGTTGATGGCGACTGCAAGGCCAGCTTGCCGAATGTGTGGGCGGTGGGCGATGTGGTGCGTGGCCCGATGCTGGCGCACAAGGCCGAAGAAGAGGGCGTCGCGGTGGCCGAGCGCATCGCGGGCCAGCACGGCCATGTGAACTTCAACACCATTCCGTGGGTGATTTACACATCGCCGGAAATCGCGTGGGTCGGTCGTACCGAACAGCAGCTGAAGGCCGACGGCATCGCGTACAAGGCAGGCAGCTTCCCGTTCCTGGCCAACGGCCGCGCTCGCGCGCTGGGCGATACCAACGGTATGGTGAAAGTCCTGGCCGATGCCAGGACCGATGAAATCCTGGGCGTTCACATCATCGGCCCGATGGCTTCCGAGCTGATTGCGGAAGCCGTAGTGGCGATGGAATTCCGCGCCTCGTCGGAAGACATCGCCCGCATTTGTCACGCTCATCCGTCCCTGTCGGAAGCGACGAAGGAAGCAGCGCTCGCGGTTGACAAGCGCGCGCTGAATTTCTGAACACCGCTTGCTGACTGCACCCGGTCGCACGGTCCATCCCGTTGTTGCCCCCGATGCACGCACGCTTGCCGGCGTCGGGGTAGCATCACAGGAACAGTGCGGACTGCCGCGCCGGGGAGAAGCCTGATGACGTACCGAAGCCTCGTTCCTGCCATGCTTGCCGGCCTCACGACCACCGTGCTGCTGGGTGCTTGCGCCAGTGGGCCGCAGCGTCCCGAGGGCGAAGTCGAGATCCTGACCACCGCACAGGGTGCGCCGTTGTCCGGCGCCGATTGCCGCGTTGACACCGGCGCTGTCAGCCAGACCGTGGTGACGCCGGCGGTGGTGCAACTCGGCCAGCCTCGCGGTGATTTGCGCGTGGTCTGCAACCGTGCCGGTTACCGCAGCTCCGAGGTGCTGATCCGGAATCCGGGGGGCAGTTACCTGCCTGGTTCCACGCGTGTCGGCGTCGGTGTCGGCGGCGGCACCTGGGGCCACAGTGGTGGCGGCATTTCGCTCGGCTTCGGTTTCCCGCTGGCCGGTGGTCGCAGCCGCTACCCGGCGCAGGTCGTGGTGGACATGACGCCGCAAGTGTCAGCCCCGCAACCCGCGAGCCCGGCGCCGGTGAGCCCGCCATCGACGTCACCATCGACGCCACCATCGACGTCACCATCGTCGCCAACGGCCAGTCCATGAACGTCGAAGCGTATTACCAGCATGCCTTGGCCGAACGCGGCTATCACTCCGATCCGGCGCAGCTGGCGGCCGTCGCGCGTCTGCAGCAATCCTATGACGCGTGGGTGGCTTACCGCGCGAAGCGCTCGACCCGCATTACGCGACTGATACGTCATCCCGACATTCCGCGTGGCGTGTACCTGTGGGGCGGTGTCGGTCGCGGCAAGTCCTTCCTGATGGACAGTTTCTATGCCGTGGTGCCGGTGGTGCGCAAGACGCGCTTGCATTTCCATGAATTCATGCGTGGTGTGCATCGCGCACTGGATGAGCAAAAAGATGTCGAAGACCCGCTGCTGATCGTCGCCAAAAAGATCGCACGCCGTTATCGCCTCATCTGTTTCGATGAGTTCCATGTGTCGGATATCGCTGATGCGATGATCCTGTACAACCTGCTGCAGGCCTTGTTCGACCACGGCGTGTCGTTCGTGATGACGTCCAACTACGCGCCCGACACGCTTTATCCGGACGGTCTGCACCGCGACCGCATGCTGCCGGCGATTGCGCTGCTGAAGGACAGGCTCGATGTGCTGAACGTCGATGCCGGCACCGACTACCGCAAGCGCATCATGGAGCAGGTATCGGCCTACCACACGCCGCTCGGCGCCGAATCAGACCGCGCGCTGCAGCGGGCCTTCCTGGAGATCGCCGAAACCGCGGAGCAGGACAACAAGATCAAGATAGAATCACGGGAAGTGCGCTGTGTGCGGCGCGCCGGTGGCGTGGTCTGGTTCGATTTCGCGACCCTGTGCGGCAGCCCGCGCTCGCAGAATGATTACCTCGACATTGCCAGCCGCTTCCATACGGTGATCCTGTCGAACGTGCCGAAAATGTCGGCCGAGATGGCGTCCGAAGCGCGACGTTTCACCTGGCTTATTGACGTGCTGTATGACCACCGCGTGAAATTGCTGATGTCAGCGGCAGTAGCGCCGGACCAGCTGTACACCGAAGGCACGCTGTCCGGCGAGTTTCACCGCACCGTGTCGCGCATCGTCGAGATGCAGTCGCGCGAGTACAAGGAAAGCGAACGCCGGCAAGCCGTCGGTGCCATTGCGTAAGCCCTGCGTGCCGACTTCGTTGTGCGCAAGTTTTGCGCATGCTTTACGCGCCAGTTACGCTGTAAACGATAGAAACGACCGATGAAGACCTGCCGCCTGCCAACACCGTACTTCGCATCGCTTCCTGCCTCCTTTCCTGCATCGCTGTCGGTGTTGCTGGCACTGCTGACGGCGCTGTGCGCGACGGCGGCCATCGCAGCACCCGAGACTGACCTGGTGGCGCGCTATCCCGCGAAATCCATCACCAGCGTCCGTCTGGCCGATGTCGCGCTTGATGAACTGAAGCCGGTGCGCGAGCAGATCGAGCGCCTGTACCGTGACGCGCAGGCCGAATGCTACGAGCGCTTCCTGGTGTCGTCCTGCCTGGCCGAGGCAAAGGACCAGCGCCGCAAATCCTTGCAAGCGGTGCGACGCATCGAGGTCGAAGCCAAAGCCTTCCTGCGCAAGGACAAGGCCGATGAGCGTGACCGCGCTGTCGCCGAGCGGCAGGCCAAGGCCGCCGAAGGCAGCCGCAACATTCCGTTCGAGGGCACGGCCCGCGATGGCATCGAAGGTAGCGACGGCAACGATGACAAACCAGCGGCCGATGCGCCGCCGGGAGCCCGATGAGCGCCGATGCCCAACAGATCCGCACGCAGGTGATCGAGCTCGAGATCGAGCATCGCGACCTCGATGACGTGATCTTGCGCATGAGCGCCGCCCCCGATCGCGACGAACTGCAGCTGCGCCGCCTGAAAAAGCGCAAACTGCAACTGAAAGACCAGATCATTCGCCTGAAGATGATGCTGGTGCCTGATATCCCGGCATGATCCACAGGGCCTGCGCGCCGCTGCATGCTGCGGCCGCGGACCATGCTGCCTCAACACCTGTACCGAATTCCATGTCCTTACCCGAGTCCGTGCCTGAAGCATCCGACGCACCCGACGCACCCGACGCATCAGTGACGCCTGGCACAACCGCCGTACAAGGCGTATCCGATGCACCCGGCGCACGCGACGTAACCAACGTGTCCAACGTGGCCGGCGTGGCCGGCGTCCACGACGCCGACGTCGATGCGCTGTTTTCAGCGGCAGGCACGCTGGCGCAGGGCATACCGGGTTTTCGTCCGCGCCAGTCGCAGACCGACATGGCGCGCGCGGTGGCGGCGGCCATTGCCAGCCAGGGCTCGCTGATCGCCGAGGCCGGCACCGGCACCGGCAAGACCTTCGCGTATCTGGTACCGGCGTTGCTGTGGGGTGGCAAGGTCATCGTGTCGACCGGTACCAAGAACCTGCAAGACCAGCTGTTCCTGCGTGATATTCCGGTCGTGCGCAAGGCGCTGAATGTGCCGGTGACGGTGGCGCTGCTGAAGGGGCGTGGCAATTACCTGTGTCATTTCCATCTCGATCGCACCCTGCAGAACGGGCGGCTGACCGCGCGCGAGGATGTCGGCTACCTGCGCGACATCGCGCGCTTCATGAAGACCACCAGCACTGGCGACAAGGCCGAGCTGTCGCGCGTGCCCGAGAACGCGACCGTGTGGAATCTGGTCACGTCGACCCGGGACAATTGCCTCGGCAATGAATGCGCGCATTACCAGGATTGCTTCGTGATGAAGGCGCGCAAGGAAGCGCAGCAAGCCAATGTGGTGGTAGTCAACCATCACCTGTTCTTTGCCGATGTCGCGCTGAAAGACACCGGCGTCGCCGAATTGCTGCCGACCGCGAACACCGTGATCTTCGATGAAGCGCACCAGCTGCCCGAGACCGCGACACTGTTCTTCGGCGACACCGTCTCCACGTCGCAAGTGATGGAGCTGTGTCGCGATGTGCTGGCGGAAGGCCTGAGCCATGCGCGGGACGGCGCTGACTGGGGCGCGCTGGTGGCCTCGGTGGAGAAGGCCGCGCGCGACTTGCGGCTTGCGTTCCCGGCCGAAGGCGGCAAACTCGCGCATACGCAGATTGCGTCCAGCAGCCCGTTCTTCCCCGCGCTCGGGCACCTGAAGGCAATGCTGTCCCACATGGCCGAGGTGCTCGCCGGGCAGGCGGAGCGTGCCGAAACTATCGAGCAGTGCCGCGCCCGCACGATCGAGATCGGCCACGCGTTTGACGCATGGGCACCGCCGGCCGACCCAGCCGAAGCGGCCGGCAAGGTGCTGTGGGTCGAGGCGTATGCGCAATCACTGCAACTGCACGTGACGCCGCTGTCGATCGCGCCCATCTTCGCCAAGCAGCGCGAGGGCGTGCCGCGCGCCTGGATCTTCACGTCGGCGACGCTGGCGGTCAAAAATGACTTTACGCATTACAGCGCGCAGATGGGTCTGGGCGATGTGCCGGCGAAGACCTGGCCCAGTCCTTTCGACTATCCGTCGCAGGCGCTGCTGTATGTGCCGACCAGTTTGCCGGAGCCGAATGTGATCGGTTACACCGATGCCGTGATCGACGCGGCATTGCCCGTGATCGAAGCCTCCGGTGGCCGTGCCTTCCTGCTGTGCACCACGCTGCGTGCCGTCAAACGTGCGGCCGAGCGCCTGCGCGCCGAGTTCGAGCAGCGCAAGCTGCCTTGGCCCTTGCTGGTGCAGGGCGAACTGGGACGCACCGAATTGCTCGACCAGTTCCGCAGCGCCGGCAATGCGGTACTGATCGGCAGCCAGAGCTTCTGGGAAGGCGTCGATGTGCGCGGCGATGCGCTGTCGGTGGTCATCATCGACAAACTGCCGTTTGCGCCACCGGACGATCCGGTGCTCGCAGCACGCATCGCCGACATGGAGAAGCGCGGACTGAACGGCTTCATGCATCACCAGCTGCCCGAGGCCATCATCAACCTGAAGCAGGGTGCCGGGCGGCTGATTCGCGATGAGGCCGATCGCGGGGTGTTGATGATCTGCGACCCGCGGCTGCTGTCCAAGCCTTACGGCCGCCGCATCTGGCAAAGCCTGCCGCCGTTTGCACGCACGCGGGAGCTCGCTACGGTGCAAAATTTTCTGATGACCGCACCGCCTTGAGCGTGATCAAAACGCCAAGGCGGATCCGCTGCTTCAGGTAAAATCAGCCCGATGAAAATCCTGATCAGCAACGACGACGGTTACCTCGCACCCGGCATCAATGCACTGGCCGACCAGCTGGCTGCGATTGCCGACATCGTCGTCGTCGCACCGGATAGCAACCGTTCCGGTTCGTCCAATTCCCTGACCCTCGATCGCCCGCTGCGCGTGATGCGCGCGGCCAATGGTTTTTACTCGATCAATGGCACGCCCAGCGATTGCGTGCACATCGCACTGACCGGCATGCTGGAACAGCGTCCCGATCTTGTGGTGTCCGGCATCAATCAGGGCCAGAACATGGGCGACGACACGCTGTATTCGGGCACCGTCGCGGCGGCGACCGAAGGCTATCTGTTCGGCATACCGGCGATCGCGTTTTCTCAGGTTGATCATGGCTGGGCGCACCTGGATTCGGCCGCGCGCATCGCGAAAGACATCGTGCTGAAGAAGCTCGATACGCTGCACAAGCCCTACCTGCTGAACGTGAACATCCCGAACCGGCCATTTGAACAACTGACGCGCATCGTGCCCACCCGGCTCGGCAAGCGGCATGAGTCGGAGCCGGTGATCCGCACGCGCGACCCGCACGGCAACGAGATCTTCTGGATCGGCCCGGTCGGCAAGGCGAAGGAAGCATCCGAAGGCACCGATTTTCATGCGACCGAGCAGGGCTGGGTATCGATCACGCCGCTGCAGATCGACCTGACGCACAATGCACAGCTGGATCGCCTGAAACAGGCACTGCCATGAGCGACCCGGGCCAGCCGAAAAAGCGTTTTCCGCTGACGCTGGATTTCGTCACCGGCCTAGCTGGCCGCAAGAAGGCGGCAACGCCGCCCCGCCTGAACAGTACCCAAACCGCGACGCAGAATGCCGCCCGTGCTGCGGCCGCAGCCCATGGTGCAAGCCCGGCAGCGCCGGGGTCGGCCTCGGC
>JACCDN010171385.1_pt1 | contig 23562 bp, 19 predicted proteins | sample 7441691 | NCBI WGS metagenome assembly JACCDN01 (sample SAMN15323439, study PRJNA562643) | freshwater metagenome | isolation source: river surface water | place: USA:Blue River Watershed | collected 2017-08-16 | reverse complement strand
ACATGGACGTCCCAAATGAAATTCTTAATCTCATGGAAGCCATGGAACGAAAAGGGGTTATATGGCCAAAAATAATTGCAGAAAAATTTTTCCACAGATCACCAGATATTGTTGAGCCAACAACGCCTGTAGTCGAAACAACTCCACCCGAACAAGTTGATGCTTCAAAACCAATCGATGAACCTCACCAACCAATTCCAGAAGTTACAGTAGCGGCACCTTCTGCTCCTGTAAAAAAACCATTCTGGAAAAGAACAAGCACTTATGTAGCAGGAGCCATATTAAGTGCATTTGCACTTGTTGCAGGTATATTTGTTCCTCAAATTCGAAATAATAGATCACAAAAAGAATCAATCGAAGAGGCAGCACAGCCTGTTATCGTGAAAGTTGGTGATCAAGAAAAACCTCCGGCAGCAACCTTAGAACCAAATTTTGATCTTGGTGTTTCTCCTGCTGAATTATCAGCAGAACGCCTCAAAGAAGGTATTCGAGCTACAGCAAATGATCTTAGAGAAGAGACGAAAAACGCTCTATCAGCACTCGATGTTGGCCTTTTGAAACCTATCCGTGATCATATTGCACAAATATCCACACAAGAAAAGACTCTTGAAAATCCACTGCAATCAGATATTGCTACTATTCGTCGAGGGGAAGGTGTAAGTCACGCCCTTAAACGAATGCTTGAGCAAAAACGAGACGAGGAGCTACAAGCCAATAAAGATAAAAAGCCAGATGAACGAACAGAGACTTGGCAACTTACAGATACAGAAATTACAACAGCAGCTCTTCGAGCAATCCCAACATTTGAGCTTCCTCGACTCACACATATTAATGAACAATGGAATTTTACATTTGATACACAAACAAAACAGTTTACTGATGTACGCAAATTTGATAAAAAATTTGTTGCACTCCAAACAGAAAAATATGCAGCTCAACCTGAGGCTGAAATACAAACACCACCAGAGCGGACTTCTGTCAATCTTGGAAACCGAACCATTACCGTGGGAGAAACCGTTGAATACCTCCCTCTTATGGCACAGCCAGGACGATTCACCATTACGAGAATTTCACCAGACGGGAAAAAAATATTTATCAAAAATGCTCTGGTCGGTGAAATTCCTTCTATTCCTGTCAGCCTAGAAAACTTCCAGATGCGGTCACCAGAAAAAGGAAATAAAACCTATGTGATTGACGGATTGTGGTTTGAAGAGCTTCATGGAGGAGCTACAAATATCCGCTTTACGACTCTTTCTGGTAAAGGAGTAATTGAAGCGATTGCGACACTTATATTGCACGAAGACTTTCAAGATGATCAAACCAAAATGAAAGTTGCGCTTGAAGCGGCTCATCATATTGTGTCTGAGGCAAATAAAGACGGCCATATCCTGGATACCTATGATATGACCAAAGAAGTGAGTGAAATTCCCAATATTGTTGTTTCTACCGATAGCGTAGTTATCAAAACAGTTCGAGGAAGACGTATCATTGAATCAGGGCACTTTAGCCGAGGCAAAACTACAAAAATTTCTCTTGAATAAAAAAAACCTCCCGATGTGGGAGGTTTTTTTATTGCCTATTATTTTCTTGACTTTATTTCATGTACCACTCTTTCGACAAACGCATTTTTGTCCATTTTTTCTTGTTCTTCCTGCCCCCTCACACGAACCATGAGCGGTTCACCTGCAAGTTCTTTATCTCCAACCACGAGAACATATGGTATTTTTTCAGCCGCAGATTTGCGAATTTTATTTCCAACAGTTTCGTCGGCATCATCAACATCGGCCCTGATACCAGCATCAAGCAATTCTTGCATAATAGCCTTAGCACCCGCTAAGTGTTTCTCATTTGAAACAGTGATCAATCTCACTTGTACCGGCGCAAGCCACACCGGCCAGATACCAGCATAGTGTTCAATCAAAAATGCCATAAATCTTTCATGAGTAGAAAGTGGTGCACGATGAATAACAAATACTTCGTTATTCTCTTGTCCTTTATCATCAGTATACACCAGGCCAAACCGTTTCTTAGCCGCAAAGTCAAGCTGAACCGTAGACATAGTTTCTTCTCGACCAATCACCGATTTGAACATTACATCTACCTTTGGACCATAAAAAGCAGCTTCATCTTCGGCTTCAACAAACGGTACATTCATTTCTTGCAACACTTCACGCAGTACTCCTTCAGCATGTTCCCAATTTTCTGGCTCATTGATATATTTATCAAGGTGATCCTTACTCCAACGAGACAAACGGAACCAATAATTTTGCAAACCAAAGATTTTGAAATAATTCATGATCAGTTCCATAACTGATTTGAACTCATCTTTCATCTGATCTTTTCGGCAATAAATATGCGCATCATTCATAGCAAGACCACGAACGCGCAAAAGTCCTGCAAGGGTACCTGAAAGTTCATTTCGATACACCGTGCCATATTCAGCCAAACGCACAGGAAGCTCTCGGTAACTTCTCTGTTCATGGCGATAAATAATATGATGAGGAGGACAGTTCATTGCCTTCATATAGTAGGTGCCATCGTCCATGACCATAGCAGGATACATATCCTTTTGATAATATGGCAAATGTCCTGAGGTCATAAATAACTCTTCTTTGGCCAAATGAGGAGTAACTACGCGAACATAGCCACCTTTGTGTTCCATTTCCTTGGCAAATTTTTCGACTTCATCTCGAATAATCGTACCATTTGGTTGCCACAAAATAAGACCCTTGCCCACCATTTCATCCACAAAGAAAAGCTTTTGTTCTTGTCCAATTTTTCGATGATCACGTTTTTTAGCTTCTTCGAGCATGGTCAAATGGTTTTGCAGTTCTTCAGCAGAAGGAAAACAAATACCATAAATACGAGTCAACATTTTATTTTTTTCACTTCCACGCCAATAAGCCCCAGCAACAGAAAGCAGTTTGAAATGTTTGAGATCTTCACTTGGATTTTCGCTGTGTCCACCTTTACAAAGGTCAGTAAAATTGCCACAGGTATAAAAAGTCAACATCTTTCCTTCCTCTGAAAATTCAGTAATGAGTTCACATTTGTATTCATTGTCAGCAAAGTACTGTTTGGCCTCGTCAATACTCACTTCCTTTTTTTCAAACCCTTTCCAAGATTTCACGACTTCTCGCATTTTTTCTTCAATTTTGGCAAGATCATCTTCAGATATTTTGGTATCCAAAAATCATAATAAAAGCCATTTTCAATTGGTGGCCCAATGGTACGTTTGGCCTCAGGATACAGTTCCTGTACTGCTGCTGCCAAAAGGTGCGCACACGAATGTCGGAGATGTTCGAGTTGTTCTTTTTCCATATAAAAAAATTAGAAATTACAATTTTCAATAAATAAAAAACCCCAGTATATGCTCTACCACTCAAACGTGATAAATCATATACCGGGGTCCTAAATTGCTTTAAGACGGTTCCACCCGTAGTTTTACTTGAGATAAATTGTCTTGATACTCACAAGGTTGGTATCCCCTGCTCCAAACGTATCTGATTCTAGACTACGCTACTTTTTAAATCCTGTCAAATCCTTACTCTACTTCTTTCACGATGACTTGCACATGATCACTAATATGTGGTACTGATTGCATCCAGGCTGGATGAAACTGCACATCAACACTATGAACATGATCAAGTGTCAATAAATAGCGACGAACTTCATCTTTATTTTTACCAAAGAACATGCTGCGGTCAATCTGTTTACTCTGAGGGTTCAGCGTAGCAACGCCATCATAAAAGAGATGAACAGTTGCTGTTTTCTTTTCTTTATTATATTCACTCAGGGTCACTGTTGGTTCTTTTTCTCCAGTTTCAATAATTTCACTGTTATCGATAGCGCGCTTGGCAAGAAGGCTTTTGGCAAGATTGGTCATTTCAGTTTTGTCATAAAAAATTGCCACCACAGTGCCAGAACCTTGCAAATCAAAACTTGAAACAGTTGCCCCTACGACAGCAGTCGATGTAACATCATAACTTTCTACGGTAAATACGGCATTTTTATCTGGAAAACGGCTTGCCAAGAGTTCTTGTCCTTGTTTTTGGAGCGCATCAGCGAATGAACGTTTCGCAGATTCAAAATCATCTGTCCCAAGAGAACCAACGACTTTCATTCCTCCAGTCATCGGTGCCTGACTGCTCGCATACACCACTTTTTGTTTTGCTTCATTTAAACCAGGGATAGTAAATTTGGCTGGACCAATATTTCCTTCTTTCCCAGGTTTATCTGCATAGACTTCGGCTGTAATTTTTCCATTCGCTGGGACTGTAACGGCATTTTTCAAATGAAAAAGTATTCCACCTTCAGAGAGTACACGAGTAGTGGCTACCAATCCCTGTGGAGCAGCCGAATCATTTTGAATGGTCACAACTCCAGTTGCTACCGCTGGTTCTTCACGATTGCCCGTCACTTGAAAGGTCTTGGTCATACTTACAACCGTTGAAGTAACCACACCTTCCACATCATCCCCTGCAGCAACAGATCCAATATCGATATCAGTATTGACATCAACTGGTGTTGGTTTGGCAACAATCACAATTTCAGCTCTCTTTGAAGACATGAAAATAATAACCCCAAGGAGTACCAAGGTAATGACCAAAAATGAAAGTGCAACCAATTTATAAAATTTCACTGGTTGTTCGCTGGAAAGCGATGTTTGACGATGACGTGAAACCATAGGTGACAGGACTTTAAGTTTATGTAGCTTAGTATACCACAAATTTGAATTTGTTTCTATTCAATGACACGAAAAACTTCGTCTATGCTGGTAATCCCCTCTAATGCCTTAATAACACCATCTTGAATCATGGTTATCATTCCATTTTCTACTGCAATGCGTTCGATTTCATACTCTGATACTTGGCCAGAAAGTACAATTTCTTCAATTTGTTTATTCATGACAAAAATTTCGTAAATACCCAGTCGTCCTTTATACCCAATCTTATTGCACGCATCACATCCAACTGCTGTATAGAATTTTTTGGGCTTTTGCTCGTTTTTCTCACGAACTGATTCTGGCATGGAAACAATAATTTTGGCTACACGGTCCATAACTTCAGGAGGAAGGTTGGTTTCTTTTTTACACTGTGGGCAAAGTTTTCGGAGCAAACGTTGGCCAATAACACAGTTTAATGCCGGTGCAAGCAAAAACGGCTTCACTCCCATGGAAAGAAAACGCGGTATAGCTCCTGAGGCACTATTGGTATGAATCGTCGAAAGAATCAAGTGTCCAGTCAGAGCTGCTTGAATAGCAATATCGGCTGTTTCAAGGTCACGGATTTCTCCAACCATAGCAATATCAGGATCCTGACGGAGCATTGACCGAAGTCCTTTGGCAAAAGTATATCCACGAGCAAGATCAATCTGACTTTGATTAATCCCTTCCATTTTATATTCTACCGGATCTTCCAAAGTTAAAATTTTAACACCTGGCTGATTCAAAATATTCATCATGGCATACAGCGTTGTAGTTTTACCACTTCCTGTAGGACCGGTGGTAATAATCATACCATTTGGACGTTCGATTTGACGCTTGACTTCTTCAAAAGCAGCACCACGAATCCCTAAATCATCAAGCGATAATCCCTTGCGATTCTGAACAAGTAAACGCATAACCACACTTTCACCATAGACAGTCGGAAGGGTAGAAACACGCACATCGACGTCCCCGCTACTGAGTTTGATCGTATAGCGACCATCTTGAGGTTTATCATTAATATTAATTTTCAAAGAAGAAATCAATTTGATACGTGATATCAAATTTTTATAGGTCTCACGTGCCAGTGTAGCCGCATCATGCAAAATACCATCCAAACGGAGACGAACTACAATTCCCTTTTCTTCTGCTTCAATATGGATATCAGAGGCTCCAAGTTTGAGTCCTGCACCGAGTACGGCAGTAACAATTTCAGTTGCATTTTTTCCTTCTATTTGAGCTTGAAAACTGGCAAAATCATTGACTGAAGCTTGAAATTGCTCGAGGTCTTCCTCATGAATTTCTATATCTTTTGTTAGAGCTTTTACCGTAGGCAATGTCAGGTAGAGCCTCATGACACGCTCAAAACTTGCCGGAGAAATAGTATACAGTGCTCCATTGGCATTATTTCTCTCTGCAACAGTTCGCATCAAATCCTGCACCTCCTCCTGCGAAGGGTCAATGGCACCAACACGTATTTCATCATGATCACACAAAAAACACACTGCGCCCAAACGCTCGGCTTCTTCTTGCGGAACTTGACGCAATGCTTGTTGACTAATAGGAAATTTTTCAAGAGAAATATAGGGGAAACCTGCAACCCCTGCAAACCTTTGTGTTTCAACTTCTTTTTCTTTCTGGGCAACTTGGCCCATTTTTGCTTGAAACTTTTCCTCGACTTCGTCTGAAGAGATCTTTAAAACAGGTTTTCTTGGAACATTCGCACTCTCCTCAGAATTTTGGAGATCAGAAATATCTGGCATAACAATCAAGATTTTTTGTTTCTAAACGGAATAAAACGAGATAAATGATGAACAATTCGACTCTCTACCCCATGCTTATGCATTTTACTAAAGAGATAGGTCCACACAGAAGTTGTGATAAGAGTGAAAAATGAACCCAGGGCAATAAGATAGGCAATGAAGCAAAAAATTCCACTTACTCCTGTAAAAAACCAAAGGTATCCATCGGTAATACTATCAGAAAACAAATACCCCAGCAGAAGTGGAGAGAGAAATATAGCGCCTCCCACCACTGCTAAAATTGCCACCAAAACATTTCCAACTAAAATTACAAATCCAACTTCAAAAGAAACCAGAACATGCTCTCTAAAGAGCTGCCAGGCTCCTTTTATTGCTTCCCACAAGCCGTATTCTTCAATCACAATATATCCAACTGCATAAATTGATAAACAAGAAAGAATAAAACCGAGAGCAACAGAGAGGCACAAAATGAGAACAAGTGAAATCGTGCTCAAAGCTGAGGCTTGTAGCAAAGCCTGCATGGTCGCAAGGCTAATCAAAATAGTAAGTCCAATAATAATAACCTTTCTTGCGAAGTGAATACTCAGAAGCCGCCAAAAGTGACTGATCCCTGCACGCCAAGCCCTACTAAAATCAATCACTGTCTTGGATTTGAGTTTATGTCCAGTAATATAAACAATGGCAGCCTGAGAAACAATAGCCAAAAAGAGAAACAAACAAAAAATTCCGATTAACATAAGCCACATCCAGACTGCCCATATCCATTTATCCGCAGGAAGCTCAAAAGAAGCTAAAAAAGAGAGAGAAGAGGAAAAAATAGAAGGCAGATTGCCCCAAGATTCATGGCTTGTTCCCTGTTCAAGAGCACTAAAAAAACGACTGACAAATTCGAGTAGTCCCATCTGCCCGAGAAAAGTGGCAAAAAGCCCAAGTGGCCAAAGTATTTTGTGTTCAACCACAATACGCCAAGCATGATGAAAAGCCTGTTTATAGGTTGGTTCTTTATGAAGAAGCATAAAAATTGAGAAAACTTTTTTATCAAGAGTATTATATCACACTCTTTTGGGAAGAAGAAAAAACTTTGTGTATAAAGATAATTTTGGATATAATAGAGGCAAATTTTTATGTTTGCCAAGTATTTTGCCATTTATAGACTCAGTTTTGCAACCCAGCTTACTTACCGGCTGAATTTTTTTCTTGGTCGAGTACGCAATATTATTATATTATTGGTCCTCTATACCCTCTACACTACTTTGACCAAGAATACTTCCTTTGCCGGGTATAGCCAGGAACAGTTTATAACATATCTTTTTCTTCTTCATGTCCTACGCAATTTTATTTTTGGTTCTCAAAGTCGACTCCCTGCCAGTGAAATTAATGATGGAACATTTTCTACATATCTGATGAAACCTCTCAAACATCCTTTTTATACGTATATGCGAGAGCTCGCTGAACGATTGACCCTGGTTCTCACGTCCCTTGTTGAACTTTTCGTTCTTTGGCTTATTCTGCAGACAAAGCTTCTCTGGCAATCTGATTTTACTTTGCTCTTTTGTTTTTTTATCTCAGTCATCTTGGCTCATTTTCTCTACGTGATTTTTAGCTACTTAGTGAGTATGATTGCATTTTGGTCACGTGAAGCTATGGGACCACGATTTCTCTTTGAATGGATGCTTGAAATGATGAGTGGTGCCTACTTTCCCCTTTCAATACTTCCTATCGCAGTAGGAACACTCCTCCACTTTCTTCCTTTCATGTACATGCTCTATGTGCCAATCCAAATCTATCTTGGAAAAATACCAGCAGAAAATATTTTTTCCAGTCTCTTGATTCAGTGTACCTGGATTTTGCTTCTTGGAATGATCACAGGTGTGGTATGGAAAAAAGGACTTAAAAAATATAGCAGCGAAGGAATCTAAAGCCGATAATCGAAAAATAATGTATGAAAAAATATTTCCTTGTTTGGATACAACTCACAAAAAATGCCTTCAGTACTATGCTCTCAAGCCGTATTGACTCTGCCTCGTACCTCCTTGGAAAAATTTTGCGTTTCTTTTTCTTTCTTTTTCTCATTCACGGGATTTTTCAATATACCCATGAACTGGCAGGGTATACCAAGGATCAGGTAATTTTGTTTTTTCTTACCTACAATCTGATCGATGTCACAGCCCAGGCATTTTTTCGCGGAATCTATTTTCTCAAAAATGATGTTCGCAAAGGAAACTTTGATTTTGTCCTAGTCCGTCCAATCAATCCTCTCTTCTATACACTGACAAAACTCACAGATTTTTTGGATTTTACATTTCTTATTCCAATTGTTTATCTTACCGTACAAACGATCCAAAAACTTGGAGGATCTTTTCCTCTATCGATAGAAATGTATATTCTCTTTTTATTTTTTGGATTTATGGTTGTGCTCGGTATTCATATACTTACCGCAGCACTTATTATACGCACTGTTGAAAGCGACCAAATTATTTGGTTTTATCGTGAATGTATGACGCTCGGAAGATTTCCTCCCGAAATATTTTCTCAAAAAATTCAATTTATCTTTACGTTTATTATACCTGTCATTGTGGCGTCCGGATTTCCAGTCAAAGCACTTTTTGGTACAATTTCTCTTCCTTTTTTTGGTATAACGCTAGCGATAACGCTTCTCTTTTTTGGTGGGTCAATTCTTTTCTGGAAACATAATGTTCGATACTATTCAAGTGCAAGTAGCTAAACTCTATGGGTAAATACTACACGGGCTTTAAACTCCAAGTTATAAAACATGTTACCTACAGAGCTCGGGTTATTATTTGGTTTTTGGTAGATATTGGACAATTTCTTATTCTCCCCTTTTTATGGCTTGCCATTTACGCTGGAAAAAGTGAAATTCAGGGGTTTACCACAGAAGATATTGTTACCTATTACATACTCATGGCTTTTATATCTCTTTCTACTTCTTGTCATGCAGGTGAATATATTCAAAAAGATATTCGTAAAGGAGAACTCAATAAATTCATTACCAAACCTCTGAGTTATTCTTTTCGCATGGCAACAACGGGATATTCATACAATTTTGTAGCCACCTGTTTTGTTATTCCGGTTATTATTTTATTTTCCATTCTTTTTCCAGAGTATATTACTTTCCCCAATTCCTTTTTTACCATAATTCTTTTCATTATTTCCCTTTTCTGTGCAGCCGTGATTTCATGCTTATTTCATTTGATTATTGGGTTTACGACGTTCTGGCTCGAACAAAATGGAGTTGCCATGCAAATGCGATCAATCTTAGAAAAAGTGTTTGGTGGAGAACTTGCTCCTCTTAGTTTTTATCCAACTTTTTTGCAACATATTGCTTTTGTTTTACCTTTTCAGTATATTGCCTTTTTCCCTGCACAAATTTATCTCGAAAAAATTGTACCAATAGAAATTGGAAAACATTTTCTTTTTATCATTGGGTGGATCGTATTTCTCACAATTATTTCTCTTGTTCTTTGGAAAAGAGGCCTCAAAAGATATGAAGCCCCTGGATCATAATTCACAGGCTTCTTGACCTATTTGAAATATGAAAAAATATTGGCGAATTTATAAAATTTTTTTTGCGAATTCTCTTTCGTTTGAAGCTCAGTACCGCAAACATACTTTTTTTCATCTTATCACGAGTGTCATTTATATATCTGTAGTATTTTTAACCATACATATTCTTTTTCAATATGCAGACACTATTGGAAATTGGAGTAAAGGAGAAGTGTTTCTGCTTTCAACGATCTGGATTATTGTAGACGAAATTGTAATTCTTCTCTTTGAAGCAAACATAAAAAGTATCCCTGACAGAGTGACCGATGGAGAAATGGATTTATATCTTACCAAACCTGTAAATTCTCTTTTTTTGCTCAGTGGACAAACCTTGTACCTCAATACTGTTTATAAAATTCTCATGGATATTGGTATTTTGGCATTTATTATTTCTTACTTTGATATTTCTTTAACATTTATTGGTATAGCGACAAGTCTTTTCCTCATTTTGTGTGCTCTTGTGGTTATCTATTCAGTTTTGGTTCTTCTCAATACACTGAGTTTCTGGTTTTATAGAATTGATAATATCAATAACCTTTGGTTTGGTTTTTATGACTTTGGCCGATATCCAATTCATATTTTACCAAAAGCCATGCGAATTATTTTTCTTACCGCCATACCCATAGTCTACACAGCATATTTTCCTACCATGGCTCTGACAGGGAAACTTTCCTGGTGGATTCTTGCCTTTGTACCAATCTTTTCTTTTCTCATGCTTTTGGCAGCCATAAAATTCTGGAAGTATGCTCTAAAACATTATACGAGTGCCAGTAGCTAATACAAGTTTCTCAATTTCCAAACAAGACAAAAAAGTGTATAATAGTAATCTCCTATGCCAATTATTGAAGTTAAAAATTTGAGTAAGACATACGAATTTTATAAAAAAGCACCTGGGGTCGTTGCGTCAATCAAAAGCCTATTTCATCGTGAAAAACTTTTCACCGAAGCTGTAAAAGATATTAATTTTTCGATTAGCGAAGGAGAAATCGTGGGATTTCTTGGCCCAAACGGAGCTGGCAAAACGACAACGCTTAAAATGCTTTCAGGAATTCTTTATCCAACAAGTGGCGAGGCTTCAGTCCTTGGGTATACTCCTTGGAAAAGGCAAAAAGAATTTCAAATGAATTTTGCGCTCGTCATGGGACAAAAAAATCAACTCTCGTGGGACCTTCCAGCGATGGAAAGTTTTATCTTGAATAAAGAAATCTACGAAGTACCCGACAAAGAATTTCGAAAGACTCTCGATGACCTGTCAGAGCTTCTTGATATCAAAAAACTCCTCGACGTGCCTGTACGAAAACTCTCACTCGGTGAGCGTATGAAATGCGAACTGGTTGCAGCACTGATTCATTCGCCAAAAGTCCTATTTCTTGATGAACCAACCATTGGACTCGACGTAGTTTCACAAAATAATATTCGCGAATTCCTCAAGGACTATAACAAAAAGAAAAAAACAACGATTATCTTAACATCACACTACATGGAAGATGTAGAGGCACTTTGCGAGCGAGTCATTGTGATTAATCATGGTACACTGATTTATGATGGAGGCCTTCGAGCAATGTTGAGCCACTATGTAAAAAGTAAAATTTTGGAAATTACCTTTACTGAACCAGTCCTGAAAAAAGAATTTACAGGTCTTGGAAAAATAAAAGAATGGGAAAAACAACGAGTAATTCTTGATGTTGAAAAAGAAAAAGTAAAACATGTTGCCTCTGAAATTTTGAAAAATCTTCCCGTTGATGATATTCTCATCAATGAAGTATCGGTTGAAGATGTTATCCGTACCATGTTTCAAGAAAAAAAATAACCCGAATAAAGAAGTTTAGTCATTAAATTAATATTATGCCTACAAAGGAAAAAATGGATTTTCAGAAGGTGAAAACGAAGTTCTTTTTTGGGTTGATTTTCATTTTTGCGGTCGCCTTTTTATATCTTACGGCTCCCTATTCATATGCGATTTTTTGGGCAGCAATTTTTGCTATCATGTTCTATCCGCTCTACAGTTTTCTCCTTCGCCATATAAAAATGACAGGGCTGAGCGCTGCTATTACCACTATTACAGCCTTTGTTATGGTACTCTTGCCACTGTTTATCCTTGGGCTGCTTCTCATCAATGAAGCCTGGGATTTGTATAACAAAGTCTCAGTAACAGAACAGTTTGGTAGTATTGAAAATATTCAAAAAAATATCAGCCAAATTCCATATATTGGAAGCTATATCAGTGAAAATTTTGTCGAGATCCAAGCCAAATTAATAGCAGCAGCCAAAGATATTAGTTTCTGGATCGTCCAAAACCTTGGAAAAATTACACAGTATTCTTTTGGATTCTTTTTCAGTTTATTCATCATGTTCTATAGTCTTTTCTACTTTCTCAAAGATGGAAAAGCCTTTTTGCATAAACTTCTCTACCTTTCTCCACTTGGAAATGAATATGAAGAGATGCTCTATAAAAGATTTACTTCTACTGCCCGAGCTACTCTCAAAGGAACCTTTATCATTGGTGGTATTCAAGGTACGCTGGGAGGAATCATTTTTTACCTGACTGGTATTGAAGGCGCTCTCATCTGGGGAGTCTTGATGGTATTTCTCTCTATCATTCCAGCAGCAGGATCAGCGCTGGTGTGGGTTCCTGCTGGTATTATCATGCTTCTCCTTGGCAATACGTGGGAAGGATTGACCATACTTCTGTTTGGTGGACTGGTCATTAGTACCATCGACAATCTGCTTCGCCCGACACTGGTCGGAAGAGATATTCAAATGCATTCACTTCTTGTACTCTTTTCAACTATTGGTGGTATTGCACGCTTTGGTATCACAGGATTTGTTATTGGGCCAGTTATCACAGCGCTATTTCTCTCTATCATGAGTATCTACGAACACTATTATCAAAAGGAATTGAAAAAGAACTAATACGCTCCATGTCTTTGTATTCTCTTGATCTTCATCTTATACGTTTTTTCAAAAAAATATCCGGTCCTCTATCACGAATCGGATTATTTATTGTCTTTGGCTGGTTTGGAATTTTAAAAATCTTTAATTATAGTCCAGCAACCCCACTTGTTAAAAACTTGTTTGAACAAACCATTTCATTTCTTCCCTTTTCAACATTTTTGATTTTATTTGGAGTACTTGAGCTATTGATTGGAATACTCTTTCTTATCAAAGGAGCTGAACGGGCAGCTTTTCTGCTTTTGATTCTCCACATGATAACGACGTTTCTGCCACTCTTTATGCTCCGTGAAGTCACCTGGTCTGGTTGGTTTCTTCCCACACTCGAAGGACAATATATTATAAAAAATGTTGTCATTATTGCAACGGCCATGGGAATTGTTGCCAATCTCCATCCAATACGAAAATAAAAATGACTTCCCTTTAAGGAGTCATTTTTTTGTGTCGCAGGCGGGACTCGAACCCGCAAGACCTTACGGCCAAGGGATTTTAAGTCCCTCGTGTATACCATTCCACCACTGCGACTTATTGAATAGGAAGAATATACCAAATTGACTTGAAAAAATCAAGGCAAACGGGTATAGTACAGCTTCAGAATTATTCATTTTGTATGTCTAACCCCACTTCCCCGCTTCAACATCTTGCCTTTATCATGGATGGCAACCGCCGCTGGGCCAAAAACAAAGGCCTCCCAAGTATCAAAGGCCATAGCGAAGGAGCCGAAACCCTCAGAAATGTCACAGAACTCGCTGGGAATATGGGGATCCCTTATATTACTTTTTATGCCCTCTCGACTGAAAATCTCAAAGGCCGTTCACCCCAAGAGTTGAAACATATCTTCGCCCTCATGGAGCGAATGAAAAAATACCTCAAAGATCTCAAAAAAAACGACATCCAAATGCGACTGATTGGCAATATAGAAGCCCTGCCTGAAAAAACCAGAGACGTACTCAAAAACCTGGTCAAAGAAACCAAACACCACAAAAAACTCATCCTGACTCTGGCCGTTAACTATGGAGGACGCGATGAAATAGTGAGAGCAGCTAAAAAACTTCTAGAAAAAAAATTACGCCCAGCGCAAGTGACCGAAGAAATTTTTGCAGAGCAACTTGATACCAAAGGCATTCCTGATGTTGATATGGTGATACGAACAGGTGGAGATCAGAGACTTTCTAATTATCTTCCTTGGCAGAACACTTATGCTGAACTCTATTTCACTCCTACTTATTGGCCTGCTTTTGATGAAAAAGAATTTCAAAAGGCGATTAATTGGTTCCTCGAACAAAAAAGAAATCGAGGAAAATAATATTTTCAAAAAAAGTCAGCTTGTACAGAGCTGACTTTTTGTTTTCTGATAAATCATCAGAATAAAATATCCACGACAAGTAGGTTTAAAAGGTAAAATCTCTGTATTCTTCCGGTGTATTGAACTCTTCGATTTGAAAATCGTCTTGTTTTCTTCGCTGTTTGAGTACTTTCACTCTTTCCTGTATCGCTTTTACAGAGTTAATTTCTCGTTCAATTTTTATTTTTTGCTGCTCATGTGTCTTCTGTTCCCAGGCCTCATCAATATATGGCACGAGATCATATACGGTCTGCAGCAACATGCGTACTTTGCTATCATCAGTTTTACTTGTCTTCCACAGATACAATGTCTTGAAAAACAATCGTGTATAGAGATCATGATCCTCCATTCCACCAGTTGGGTTGCAGGCATTACTGTATCCTTTCATATTTTCGACTTCTGAAAGTGGAAGAAGTATGGCCGTATTGCGCATCGCAGAAAGAAGATTCTCAATTTCAACATCATTTTCTGGAGTTGCAAACTTTTGTATAATCGTTTCAATAATTTCTTGCCTGGCCTCAACATTATTTTGGTAGTATCCTTTTTGATCACGAATGGTTGCAATATGGTATTCTCCTTGCTGAATTTTTCTTTCAATAATCTTGGCACTTTCTGGTGGAATCACGACATCAAATGACATGGGGAACAGAACAATTTGATCTGAGGATAATTTTTGTTCTTTTGCAAACTCTGAAAGTATTGCTATTGGACCATTCAGGCCTGCTGTCCAAGTATAATTTTTAATTTCCACAGGCACAATCAGAAGTCCTGAATCATTGATCTGTTCTGCCAAGGCAGCAGTATTGCCTTTTAAATCATTTTCTCCTTCTTTGTTGATGACCAAGATCACACCGGTAATCTGGGGAATATCTTGTCTGAGTGCATCAAGTCTCTGAATCCAGCTTTTTAGTTGTTCTTCAGATTTGGCCCAACAACGTATGATGAGGATAATGCAAGGTTTTGACTGACGCAATTTTTCTTCAAGAATTGCAAATAAACTTTCCCATTGTTTTTTTCCATGTTCTGAGAATACAAGCTGCGGCGAACTCTGTTTTTTTCCTTCTACCTGACGAGCAATATTCTCTATCGACATAAAAAATCTAAATTACCAATCCAGTGTACCACCAACCTGATATTCTGTCACGCGAGTTTCAAAGAAATTTTTTTCTTTTGAAAGATCAATTGCTTCACTCATCCATGGGAATGGATTTGGAGTATGAAATTGCTCTGGGAGTCCCACACGAGAAAGGCGACGATCTGCAATATGCTCGATATATTTGGTAAATCCTTCTGCGTTCATTCCAAAAATTCCTTTTGGAAACACGGTGTTGGCAAATGTATATTCAAGCCGAGCAGCTTCTTTGACGAGATCAACAATATGCTGTTGAAATTCGGGTGTCCAGAGTTCTGGCTGTTCTTCTTTAATAGTATTAATCATATTAATACCAAAGTTGAGGTGCTGTGACTCATCACGCATGATGTATTGAATTTGCTCTGCCGAGCCCATCATTTTATTTTGTCTTTGAAAGCCAAAAATAACGGCAAAAGAACTGTAAAAGAAAATTCCTTCCATGATGAGTGAAAATACACACAGATTTTCCAAAAATTTTTGGTCTGATTCAAAGGTACCTGTTTTGAAATCTGGGTTGAAAATTCCTTCGTTAAATCCAAGAATAAATGAGGCTTTGTTATAGATGGCTTCTACTTCACGGTACATGTTGAAGATCTCACCTTCTTCAAGTCCAAGCGACTCTACAATATATTGATAGGCATGCGTGTGAATCGCCTCTTCATATCCTTGACGTAGGAGGTACATGCGACATTCAGGAGAAGTAATGTGTTTATAGAGAGCCAGGACAACATTATTTGCAGCGATTGAATCAGCCGTGGTAAAAAATCCAAGTACTGTTTTGAGCGCTTGCCTTTCTTCTTGATTCAAAAAAGTCGGTGATTTCCATTGTTCAATATCTTTTTGCATGGCAATTTCAGTCGGAAGCCAATGGTTGGCATTCCCAACATTATACGCTTGCCAGGCAAAGGTATGCTTCATAGGATAGAGTTGCACAACATCAGCATCTTTTCCATTAATAATACGACGATTATTAATATTTACTTTTTCATTGGTCATTTGAATAGGCATAAGGGTGACAGGCCTTTTAAAAATTAAGCTTTTACTTTCTCACTTCATTCGATTATTGGCAAGATTCACAGCTTGGATCATCGAGTTTACAGAGTTTAATTCCTGTTGCAGGATCAATGGGTGAATTGGAGGGAGTAGCTGACATAGCAGGTGCTCGTTCTGGTGAAGCTACTGGTACTGCGACGGGTTGTGCTTCTGCGGTTTTATTAAAACCTTTTCGTTCATGGGTTGAACCAAACTGCTTCGTATCAACAGTTGATTTTTCTACCTGAGAAGCTCCAAGAGTACGCAGATAATAGGTAGTCTTGAGTCCCATTTCCCATGCATACATGTAAATATCATTGATTTCTTTTCCGCTTTTACCACCATAGAAGATATTGAATGATTGACTTTGATCAATCCATTTTCCACGAGCCGCTGTTTGTCGAACACACCAGCGAGGATCAATATCAAAAGTTTCTTTATATTTATCTTTGAGGTGCTGAGGAATTTCTGAAATATTATTAATATTTCCATCGTGGTATTTAATTTTCCCAAGCATTTCATAATCCCACAGTCCGAGTTTTTTCAAATCTTCCACGAGATATTCATTTACAATAATGAAATCCCCTGTTTGATTTGACTTCACATAAATATTTTTGTAAATCGGTTCAATACTTGGAACTCCACCATTGATCGTTGAAATGGTAGCGGTCGGAGCAATCGCCATAGTATTGGAATTTCGCATACCATACTTTTTTACATGTTCACGAACAGGAGTCCAATCCATGTGACTATTTCGATCAACGGGAATTTCCATTCCCCGCTCTTGTTCAAGAAGTGCAATCGTATCTACTGGAAAAATTCCACGATCCCATTTTGAACCTTTGTACGACGGATATTTACCACGTTCTTTAGCAAGTTCTGAAGAAGAAAGAATCGCATAGTAGGAAATCGCTTCCATACTCGTATCAGCAAAACGAACAGCCTCTTCTGAATCAAATGGAATATCAAGAAGGTAGAGTGCGTCTTGGGTACCCATAATTCCAAGTCCTACGGGACGATGCTTCATATTTGAAACACGCCCTTCTTTCGTTGGATAATAATTCAAATCAATCACGTTATCGAGCATGCGCATCGCATTTTTAACAGTATCATGCAAAAGTTCATGGTCCAATTTTCCGTTTACAATATGCCTTGCAATATTGAGAGATCCAATATTACAGACTGCTGTTTCTTCAGCAGAGTTGTTAAGGGTAATTTCTGTACATAAATTTGAATTATGAACCACACCAATATGATCTTGAGGTGAGCGAACATTACATGCATCTTTCCAGGTCATCCAAGGGTGTCCAGTTTCAAAAAGCATGGTGATCATTTTTTTCCACAGATCTCGAGCTTTCAAAGTTTTGTGGAGACGAATTTCGCCTTTACGAGCTTTTTCTTCATAGAGTTCATACTTTTCTTTGAACTCACGTCCATAAATATGATGCAAATCTGGTGTTTCATCTGGGGAAAAGAGCGTCCAATCACCGTCAGATTTTACTCGTTCCATGAACAAGTCTGGAATCCAATTACACGTATCCATATCATGTGTACGACGACGTTCATCACCCGTATTTTTACGAAGTTCAAGAAAATCTTCAATATCCCAGTGCCAGGTTTCCATATAAACACAAGTAGCACCGCGGCGTTTTCCACTGCGATTGATAGCAACCGTTGTATCATTGGCAATTTTCAAAAACGGAACCGTTCCCTGACTCTCTACTCCAGTTCCTTTGATAAGTGCCCCAGTTCCACGGAGGTTTGTCCAATCAGTACCAACGCCTCCAGACCACTTCGAAAGTTGCGCATTATCTCCATATACCTTGAAGATATGGTCAAGTGAATCTTCAACGGTGTTGAGATAACATGCACTCATTTGTGGATGAATAGTGCCCGAGTGAAAAAGCGTAGGAGTGGATGGTGTATAGCGCAAAGAAGAAATTACCTCATAAAACTCTGTTGCGCGTTCAATACGATCAGATTCTTTTTCGTTCAAAGTAAATCCCATGGCTACACGCATGAAGAAAAACTGCGGACCTTCAAAAATTTCTTTGGTCACTGGGTTGGAAGTAAAATAACGATCATTGAGTGTCTGCATCGCCATGAAATCCAACAGATCATCACGTTCAAATTTCAACTTTGAGGCTAAAAGTGGCAGATCCAGCGTTAACATCTTTGGATCCAAGCGATTGGCAGCCACCCCTTTACGAATACATTCGGGAAAAGCTGCTCGTAACTGCTTGTCTAATTGCGAGAAGTCTATTTTATCAGCGCCAAGGATGTTTTTGTAGAGTTTCCAGAGAAGGAGTCGTGCTGCAACTTTGGAATAGCTCGGGTCTTGTTCAATATAGCTACGAACCACCATGATCAGACTTTTGGTAATATCTTTGGTAGCAATATCTTCATGAAGCTCTAACCGGCATTGTTCTGCCAATGCCTCAATATTGATATCTTTTTCCAAGCCTTTCGCTGCATATGAAAGTGTTTTTTTGAGTTTTTCCAAAGAAAAAAGCTCTCGTTTCCCATCTCTTTTGATAATATAAAGTCCTTCTTCTTCGATTTTGCGCTGTACTTCTTGTTTTTTTACTTCACGGTCTTTACTATGTTCATAACGGTAAATAATATATGTCTTGGCAACATCAAAATACCCTTTTTCCATCAGGACATTTTCAACCATATTTTGCACATCCTCTACACCAGGAGTCCGATCACGAAAATTTTCTTCCAAATGACTCACAACATGCTCAGTAATTTCTGACAAAAGTGTATCAGTGACTGAACCATAAATATGAATGAAAGCTTTTTCAATTGCATGAAATATTTTCTCTGGTTGAAACGCCACAATTTCACCACTTCGTTTCTTGATTTGAGTAAGCGTAGAAACAGGAGCCATACAAAATAAGATAAAAATTGAAACTTGAAAGAAATACTATATATAGTGGTTTATATTAACTCATTACCACAACATATAGTATTTTCTTCAAGTGTTTACAATTATAACATATTTAAAAAACGCTACCAAATGTGTCTTTTTTTTGCTGAAAAAAGGTATTTTTTTGCAAAAAATTTTGTTTGTGCGGATGTTATCCACAATCAATTGTTTATAACTTTTTTTCATGATACTATGACCCTACTATGAAGCAAGATTTTTCTCCTGAAGAAAATCAAAATCGAGTTGTAGAACCTGAAATCCAGAAAGAAGAAGTTTCTATCGATGTGACTTTGCGGCCGCAAACTCTGTCTGAATTTATTGGTCAAGAACATATTAAAGAGCCACTGCGCATCTCGATGGAAGCAGCCAAAAATCGTGAAGAACCACTTGAGCACATTCTTCTCTATGGCAATCCAGGACTCGGAAAAACTACCCTGGCCAGTATTATTGCTCGTGAAATGGGAGCCAACCTCAAAGTTACGGCAGGCCCTGCGCTCGAACGAGTCGGGGATCTGGCAGCGATTCTTTCGAACCTTGGGTCAAGCGATGTTCTTTTTATTGACGAAATTCACCGCATGAACCGTACAATTGAAGAAGTCCTCTATACAGCCATGGAAGATTTTGCTATTGATATTATTATCGGCAAAGGCCCAGGCGCTAGAACCCTTCGGATGCCACTTGAAAAATTTACGCTTATTGGAGCCACCACCAAAATGAATCTTCTCTCGAGCCCATTTCGTGACCGTTTTGGCCATATGTTCCATCTTTCATTCTATGAAAACGAAGATATTGAAAAAATCTTAGCGCGAAGTGCCAAAGTACTAGAAACCGAAATTCATGAGGAAGCGCAGCAGATCATTGCACGCCGAGCACGACGAACACCTCGGGTAGCCAACCGCCTCCTCAAACGTGTTCGTGACTATGCGCAAATCAAACATTATGGTATAATTACACAAAAATCTGCCCATGATGCCTTGGCACTTTTGCGAGTAGATGACCAAGGGCTTGATGAAGTTGATCACAAAATACTCAAGACTCTTATTCACAACTTTTCTGGTGGACCGGTTGGTTTGAGTACTTTGGCAGCTGCTATTGCCGAAGAAATTGACACCGTAGAAACTATTTATGAGCCATATTTGCTTCAAATTGGCATGATAGAACGCACTCCACGAGGTCGAAAAGCGACACAACTTGCCTATCAGCATCTTGGTATGAATAGACCTCCCTTACAAGAAACCTTTGTTTAAAAATCCTATGATTTCTCTCTATATTTTTCTTTTCATCTACATCCTCTTCATGATTGGTTTTCTTATTTTTACTTTTGTAAACTTGTACCACCTCGCAACCACAGCATCTCTTACTACGGTAAGTTTTGCTTTCACCTTCTTTATACTCGCATTCGCAGTCGTTGTATTATATTTTACAGCAACACTTTTGGTAGATGTTGACTGGACAAGGACACTGTTTGGTTCTTCAAGTGAAACTTTTACTGACCCATTCTAATATGCATCACCTTTCGGATATTATTAAACAAAAATCTTACGAAAAGATTCTTTATTTACTCAGGCGCCACCCAATTACCTTTCTACCGCACGTATTCTTATTTGTTATTCTCACAGCCATTCCATTTATCATGTATGTATTTTTGAGTAGCTATTTTTCAGATCTTTTTAGTGACCCGGTATATTTTCCACTCTTGGTACTCTCTGCCAGTATATACATGCTCAGTATCCTTCTATTCTTTTACACAGAATTTATTATTTTTTACCTCGATATTTGGATCGTGACCAATGATAGAATCGTTGATATTGAGCAACATGGACTCTTCTCACGTTCAACTTCAGAACTTGATCTTTTTCGTATTCAGGACGTAACCTCAGATACTCATGGGCTTATTGCAACCATTTTCAAATATGGAACAGTGACTGTTAAAACTGCTTCAAATAACGTTCATATTGTTTTCAGAAATGTAAAAAATCCTGATAAAATTCGTGAAGATCTCATTCACTATTCTGACATTGATCGCAAATTCCATCTTGGTACAGAAAAACTCGATGAACATTAATTTTTTTCTATGTTCGACTTTCCTTTCGAACTTTCGTTGAAAAATATTGTTGTTCTCTATTTTTCTTTCATAAACATCATTACATTTTTTACCTTTGCCATCGATAAGATGAAATCACGTGGTAATAGCTGGCGCATACCAGAAAAAACTTTGTGGCTTTTGACGCTTCTAGGTGGTTCTCCTGCTGCGCTTATTTCCATGCAGTATTTCAGACACAAAACAAAAAAACTTTCTTTTCAAGCAGTTATTGTTTTGATTCTGGCAGTTCAAGTCGCAGCGCTATTTTTTCTCTTTTCTTTTTTGCAAAAAAATTATATTCCAGAATTTTAGTGCGATTATTCTCCATCAAACGTTATGCCTGTCCGCATTCCAAAAATTGGTTCAACCCTTTCACGAGAACAGATACGAAGCATTGAGTTATTTGCCCGATCTTGTCGACGAACAATTATTGAAATGACAACCGAAGCAAAAAGTGGACACCCTGGCGGATCGCTCAGCTCCATTGATTATCTTTCCCTTCTCTATACCAAGATTATCTCTCATACCAATAATCCGGTTATTATTTCCAATGGTCATATTTCTCCAGCCGTTTATGCAGTTCTCTCGGAACTTGGAGCTGTTTCTAAAAAAGAACTCATAAAAAATTTTCGTACCACAGGTTCTATTTTTGAAGGACATGTATCGCGACATGTTCCTGGCGTATGGTACAGTACAGGTCCACTTGGAGCAGGTATATCCGCAGCAACGGGATTTGCCCTTGCACAAAAAGCCAAAAAAGAAAAAGGGAAAGTATTTGCTACTCTCGGGGACGGCGAATCGCAAGAAGGACAAGTCTATGAAATGATGAATTTTGCGGCCAAATACCAACTGGATAATCTGATTGTTTTCATGGATTACAACCAGGTTCAACTCTCTGACGGACTCAAAAAAATCATGCCCCTTCGCCCTGCAGAACTTTTTGCTGCAGCCGGATGGGAAGTCATTTCTGTTGATGGCCATGACATAAAAAAAATGTGGAAAGCACTTTCTCGTGCCTATGGCATAAAACATAAACCAGTTATTTTGATTGGACATACGGTCATGGGAAGAGACGTCAGTTTTATGGAACAGGCAGGAAAACACTCTCTTGCTACCTGGCATGGAAAAGCACCAACTTTTGCTGAAGGAGAATTGGCTCTCGCAGAGCTCTCTTTTACTGACAAAGAAGAAAAACTTTTGAACGAATTTAAAAAACAAATAAAATGGAAACCACAAAAAACTCTTTTTTTACAACGACTCAAAAAAATGCCAATAAAAATTGGCAAGCCATATGTTTATTCTCCGCAGCAGGATCTTGATTGTCGAACAGCCTATGGCAATGCACTTCTTGATCTTGCAAAACTCAATAAAAACATTGTTGCTCTGACAGCTGACCTCTCAGTGTCTGTAAAAACAGATCTCCTCAAAGAGAAATTCCCTGAACGACATATTGAATGTGGTGTTGCTGAACAACAAATGGTCTCTTGCGCAGGAGGCCTTTCTCTCTCTGGATTCGTCCCCTTTGCTTCTACCTTTGGTGCCTTTATGACCAGTCGTGCCAAAGATCAAGCTAGGGTGAATGATATCAATGAAACCAATGTAAAAATGGTCGCAACTCACTGTGGACTTTCAGTTGGCGAAGACGGCCCAACACACCAAGCGGTTGATGACATCGGTTCAATGCTTGGATTATTTAATACCATGGTACTTGAACCAGCTGATCCCAACCAAACTGATCACATGATACGCTTTGTAGCAAGTCATTATGGGAATTTTTATGTCCGCATGGGACGACACAAAATTTCAGTACTGATCAAAGAAAACGGAACACCTTTTTTTGATGCCCAGTACAAATATACCTATGGCAAATGTGATCTGTTGCGTGAAGGAAATGATTTGACTCTTGCAGTCAGCGGATCAATGGTGTACCAAGCCCTTGAAGCTTATAGTGAACTTAAGCTCAAAAATATTCATGCTGAAATAGTTATTGTCAGTTCTCCAAAACAATTTGATGCTACACTCAAAAAATCTCTTCTCAAAACCAAAAAACTTTT